>Ga0326512_10000180_pt1 | contig 54755 bp, 72 predicted proteins | sample 1_2617_0518_D_FD_203652 | JGI IMG/M metagenome (GOLD analysis project Ga0326512, IMG submission 203652) | Bovine rumen microbial communities from UC Davis, California, United States - 1_2617_0518 | ecosystem: Host-associated > Mammals > Digestive system > Stomach > Rumen | place: USA...
GCATTTTATACACAAAGGGCGATTTTTGGGAAAGGGGGAACCGGCAGGAAGGGGAAAGGATTTTCCATTTATCGCGCGCACACACGCGCATGCGAAGAAAACTGCTCAAAAATGCCCCGTTTTTCAGCAGGCTGTTCGGAGGTAAGTGATGAAAAAAGCATCATGGATCCGGCGAATCAAAAAGGCCTGCGAAGACGCAGGCACCTACAAACCGTTCTTCGACTACACAATCGCTACACTCGGTACGATTATGGAGCTCCGGGATGACGCCTTGAAAAAATTCAAGGATTCCGGAGGGGAGACGGTCATCGAATACACCAACAAAAACGGATCCACCAACATGGTCAAAAATCCTGCGCTCACAGTCGTCATGGACTGTCATGCGCAGGCGCTCTCCTACTGGCGGGAGATGGGACTGACCAGCAAATCATATAAGCAGATGACAGGATCCCTGGACGTGGAGGACAGAGGCGGAGGACTGGACGATGTTTTGAGCGAACTCGGCCTGTAACGCAGGATATGAAGGCTAAACATTATGCGGAGAGAGCAAAGCAATATGCGAGAGATGTAGTCGCAAGGATAATCATCATCGGCGAGGACGTGGTCCATGCCTGCCAGAGGTTTCTGGATGACCTGGACCGCGATGATCTGGAATTCCGGGAAGCGGATCCCGATACCGTGTGCACGCTGATGGAAACCCTGTGCGTGCACCGGAAGGGCGAAGCACTGGACGGGACACCGCTCCTCGGAAAACCGCTCATCCTCGAAGGATGGGAGATCTTCATCGTCTACAACCTGCTCGGCTTTTTCTACAAGGGGACCAATGAACGGCGCTTCAAAGAAGCCATGATCGTTGTCGCCAGAAAGAACGGCAAGACATCATTCATCGCGGCACTCTCTTTTGCGGTATCCATCCTGCAGAGGCGCTCTGGATCCACGGTCTACGTTGTGGCCGCAGCACTCAAACAGGCACTCGAGTCTTTCAACTTCCTCGATTTCTCTATCAAGTACCGAAAACTCGAGTCCTTCGAAGTCCACAACAACAGCTTCGAGCACTCGATCAAGCGGACCTTCATGAAGAACGGGGTCCCGGACGGAACGATCGACATCCAGATCATGGCATCGAATCCGGATGCACAGGATTCTTTCAACTGCAATTTTGCCATAGCGGACGAAGTCGCGGCCTACAAGAAACCGGCACAGTACAACCGCTTCAAGGAAGCACAGGCTGCCTACACAAACCGCTTGATGATCGGCATTACGACCGCAGGCGACAACATTAACTCTTTCGGATTCCGCCGCACTGAGTATGCGAAGAAAGTGGCAGAGGGGCTTGTGAAGGATGACAGCTTTTTCTCCTTCGTAGCCCAGATGGACCAGGACGAAAAAGGCAATGTGGACTTCACGAACCCAATCCAGCACCAGAAAGCGAATCCAAATTACGGAGTGACAATTAGGCCTTCGGAGATACGGGATGCATCACTGCAGGCCATGAATGACCCGCAACAACGGAAAGACTTCCTCTCGCGCCGCGGAAACATCTACACATCGTCCATGCTCGCATGGTTCGACATAAAGAAATTTCAGGCAAGCGATTCGAAATACAACTGGTCGCTCGCAGAGCTGGCCCGCCTGCCGATCGACTGGTACGGGGGCGCCGACCTTTCGAGAGTGTACGACCTCACGGCCGGCGCCCTGTTTGGCCAGTACAAGGGTGTCGATATCATCATCACACATGCTTTCTTCCCGCGGGCCCAGGCACACGCCAAAGCGGATGAAGACGGGATTCCGCTTTTTGGATGGGAGGAAGACGGCTGGCTGACAATGTGCAATTCCGAAACAGTGCAAATCTCCGACATTGTCAACTGGTTCAAAGAGATGCGCAGCATGGGATTCAAGATCCGCCAGGTCGGGCACGACCGGAAGTTCGCCGGAGAAGAGTATTTCCCGGCCATGAAGGCGGCGGGGTTCAAGATCGTCGACCAGCCGCAGCTCTATTACCTCAAGAGCAGAGGATTCCGCCGAATCGAGAAGTCGGCGCTCAATGGATGTCTGTATTACCTCCATTCGGAGGCATACGAGTACTGCGTGAGCAATGTAAAGGCGATCGAAAAGACGGACGACATGGTCCAGTACGAAAAAACGGGTGATCGTAACCGCATCGACCTTTTTGACGCATCGGTTTTTGCCTGCGTGAAATGCCTGGAAGCATCGGAAAAAGCGCAAAAGAACGACCGCTGGCGCGGTAAATCGAAAGAAGATCAGGAGTAAAACATGGGACGAAAGAAAACCAAGAACAGAGAGCCTACCGGGAAGAGAAATACGGTCGTGATCACCGCCTCGTCTGTTTTTAACGAGATGATAGCGTCATCCGGCTATACATCCCTCGACAAAGTACCGGAAATAATTGCCTGCGTCAGAAAAATCGCGGAACTGATCGGATCAGCGACGATTCACCTCATGAGCAACACTAAAAACGGCGATGAACGGATTATCAACGAACTTTCGAGGCTCATTGACATCAATCCAACGCCGACCATGACGCGCAGTACTTGGATGGAATGGATCGTGACGACCATGTTACTCCACGGAAAAGGAAATGCTATCGTTCAGCCGCAGACAAGAAGCGGGTATCTGCAGCGCCTGGAGCCAATTCCCGCATGGCGGGTGAGCTTCGCGGCAGAGGGCGAATTTGATTACAGGGTATATGTGGATGGCGTTCCGAGAGACCCTCAGGAACTGCTCCACTTTGTCTATAACCCTGACAAAAACTACCCTTGGATGGGAACTGGAGTAAATGTCCCGCTTAAAGAAGTTGCCAATAATCTGCATCAGGCAAGGAGAACGGAGAAGGCATTCATGTCTTCGGAGTACAAGCCCTCTCTCATCGTAAAAGTTGACGCACTGACGGATGAATTATCAACTCCGTCAGGAAGACGCCAGCTTCTCGACGACTATGTAAAGCCAGCGGAGCCGGGGGAACCGTGGATCATTCCTGCAGAACAGTTTGATGTTCAGCAGATCAAGCCGTTGACCCTTGCAGACCTCGCGATCAGCGACACGGTAACGATTGACAAGCGGACAATAGCGGCCATCATGGGCGTGCCTGCGTGGATCGTTGGCGTTGGAGAATACAAACGCGATGAATGGAATACTTTCGTGCAGACGAAGATCATGCCGATTGCGAAATCCATTGCTGCTGAACTGACGCGGAAGCTGATCACAAGCCCGAAATGGTATCTGGCATTCAACGTTTGGTCTCTCATGGATTATGACCTCAAAACCATGTCCGACGTCCTGCTCCAGGGCTCAGATCGTGGATTCATCAATGGCGATGAGTACAGAGACAGGCTTCACATGAATCCTGCAGGCCTTAAGGAATACAGAGTGCTCGAGAACTATATTCCGTGGGATATGGCAGGAAACCAGAAGAAGCTGATACAGAACGATGAGTGATTGCGCCGGCGCAAAAAGGAGACGAGAAGAGATGAAAAACAGGCAGCTGAGAAGCATACCGTGCGAATTCCAGACACGGGACGATGATGATCAGATGATCATTGAAGGGTACTTCGCTGTTTTCGACAGCGTTTATCAGATATGGGACGACATGAGCGAGAGCATCGCTCCGGGAGCTTTTTCAAGCTCACTGAGCGGTGATGTACGCGCTCTGATCAACCACGATAGCACGCTGGTGCTCGGAAGGACATCAGCGCATACCCTCGAACTAAAAGAGGACTCTCGAGGACTGTGGGGCAGAATCGTTGTCAATCCGAAAGACAGCGACGCTGTGAACGCATACGAGAGAGTTAAGAGAGGGGATGTATCGCAGTGTTCGATTGGATTTGACATCACAAAGCAGGACACCGAATTCCGCGAAGATGGGTCGATCCATTGGACGATCAGAGACGTGAAGCTCTGGGAAGTGTCAATGTGCACTTTCCCGGCCTATGAGGAAACGAACATTTCCGCACGTGCAAAAGAACGCGACGAAATTAAACGCCGCAGCCTGGAAGCATGGAAGACGCGGACTCTTAAAAAGCTGAAAGGAGAAAAAGCAGATGGCACTGAAAGCGCTCATGCTCAGAAAAAAGATTGATGCCAAGAAAGCAGAGCTGGAGAAGCTGAGAGCAAAGGCGGCAGAATTCCAGACGCGCGAGGCAGAACTCGAGGCGGCGATCGGCGAGATCACCGACAACAGCACAGACGAAGAGAGAGCGACTGTCGAGGCAGAGGTTGAGGCGCTGACCGCAGACCAGGAAGCCAATGACGGCGCGATCACAGACCTCGAGGGCGAGATCGAGGAGATGGAGACAGAACTCGCAGAAGAGGAAAAGAGACAGAAAGGGAAACCTGCTGCAGAACCTGAGAGAAGGGGAGCGCAGGGGGGTATGCAGACCAGGGAGGTGACCGATATGCCTGTAAGAACAAAAAGATTCGAAGACATGAACATCATGGAGCGCCATGCGTTCTTCGAGGATGAGCATGTAAAAACATTTATTTCCAAGATCCGCAGCATCCGCCAGGCGGGCAGCGTCGGCAACGAGGAAGTGCTGATCCCCGAGACAATCCTGCCTTATCTGGCGCAGATCGTGGATGAAAACTCCAAGATGAAGAAACACGTCAACCATGTGCCTGTATCCGGCAATTCCAGACAGGCGGTAGATGGCGGATTCGCAGAGGCTGTATGGACCGAGGCGTATGCAAGGCTTAACAGACTGGATCTCAGCTTCTTCGAAGTTGAGCTCGACGGATACAAGCTGGGCGGATTCTTCAAACTCCCGGATGCTCTGATCGAAGACAGCGACTTCAATCTGATCAGGGATGTTACCACCAAGCTCGGCCGCGGTATCGGCTATGCATACGACAAGGCTGTCTTTTACGGCACGGGCGTAAAGATGCCTCTTGGCATCGTGACACGCCTCGCGCAGACCGCAGCTCCGGCAGATTATTCCGCAAAGGCGAGACCTTGGGTTGATCTCCATGAAAGAAACATCATCACGATCAGCGCGGAAAACAGCACGGGAATCACCCTGTTCAAGTGCCTGCTCACAGCTTTCGGCAAGGCGAGAAACAACTTCTCCCGTGGCGGCAGATTCTGGGCGATGAACGACACGACCCTGAACAAGCTCCTTGTTGAGGCGATGAACATCAACTCCGCCGGAAACATCTATTCGCAGATCAAACCGGATGGAGGCACAATGCCGGTAATCGGCGGCGCATACGAGACGTTCGATTTCATTCCCGACAACGTAATCATCGCAGGCTACGACAGGCTGTACACAATGGGCGAGCGCAAGGGTGTGCAGATCAAGAAATCCGAGCATGTGTATTTCATCGATGACGCGACGGCGGTCAAAGGCACCGCAAGATACGACGGCAAGCCCGTGATCCCGGAAGGCTTCGTCGCAATCGGTATCAACAACGTCACTCCTGATGCCGACATGACATTTGTTGCGGACGAAGCGAATGAAGTGACAGGAATCACCCTTAACAAGGCGGCAGCGACTGTTAAGGCAGGCGCAACACTCCAGCTGAAGGCAAACCTGACACCGGACGTTGATGCGAAGGTAAGATGGGCATCTTCCGACGAGACCAAGGCGACTGTTGACGGCAATGGCACAGTGACGGGTGTTGCTTCGAGCGGATCCTGCACAATCATTGCGACATGCGGTCTCGCAGAGGCAACATGCACCATCACCTGCGCTGCAGCGAGCTGATCAGGAGCGCGAAATGGCAGACGAGTAAATGACGAGACTGTGCGGAGCCTATCAACTCCGCACAGCTGAGTTGAAGGAGAGACGATGACCGAACAGCAGAGACTTAATATCCTCAAACACAGCCTGCAGAGGCAGTTCACGGACGCGAACGACGAGTATCTGCTGCACCTGTTGAATGCGGGAGAGGCGGCAATCAAACGCGAAGGCATTGTGGATGATGGCACAGCAGACTATGAAAACTGCGTGATCGACTATGCGGCGTATCTCTTCCGGAAGAGAGCCGGAAAAGACACGGCGATGCCTCGGTACCTTCGCTGGCAGCTTAATAACATCCTGATGTCTCAAAAAGGGAGAGTGAGCGGGACATGACTTTTGATGACGGGACTGTAAAGATCTACAGAATCACAGATAGCGCAGATCCAGGGAAAAAGCCGAAGCCGGTGCTCGGAGTATACCATGAACACTGCTTTGGATATGGAACCGTCGGAGTGAACCGCTACTACACAGCCCTGCAGGCGAAACAGCAGATCGAAGATACGATCCACATCCCGGACTGGTGGATGATTTCACCGGAAAAGGACATTGCCGTCATGGAGGACGGCTCACAGTTCCGCATACGCCAGGCGCAGCGCACGACGGACGAAGAGGACCTGCAGATCATGCTCTTGTCGCTGGAAAGGATCGGTGAAGAATATGCTTTCGTGCCTTGACAGAGTCAGAGACGCCCTGCTGAGCGTCACCGAGAATGTCGGTCATTACGAGGCGATGGAGAAAGCGGACAAGTACTGCGTGTGGGCAGAGGGGCGCGAAACAGGAAGCATCCAGTCGGACAACCGGAAAGAAGGGCAGACGATTGAGGGCACGATCGACTATTTCACAACGGACGATGACGATACTGCTCCGGACGCTTTCCAGGCGGCATTTAACAACGCCGGCTTCGCCTGGACGCTCAATCAGGTGCAGTACGAAGAGGAAACTCGATACATTCACTATGAGTGGCTCTTCCGGGTTGAGAACCAGCCGTGAGGTGAGAGATGGCCAAGATCACATTCAGGGGCCTGGATGGCTATATACGAGCGATCGAGAAACTCAGCACAGACTCGGAAATAATCATTGAAAGAAGCATCTATCCGGGTGCCGCAGTGATTGCGGACGCGGTAAAAGCGGGAATCAACAGCCTCAACACTCGTGAAGATGGAGTGAGATACAGCGGAGGACATAAGGCTCCGGGCCCGACGGAACAGGAAAAACACGATCTCGCAGAATCCTTCGGCCTTGCTCCGATGCGGAATGATGCCGGATATATCAATACAAAGGCAGGCTTTGACGGATACGGGAGCCATAAAACGAAATCGTATCCGAAAGGCGTGCCGAATGCACTGGTAGCGAGATCGTGCGAATCAGGAACAAGCTGGATGGCCAAACAGCCCTTCATGCGAAAGGCTGTTACATCATCCAGAAAAAAGGCAGAAGCAGAAATTGCAAAAGCCTTTGACGAAGAAGCAAAAAAGCGGATGCAGTAATCAGCATTCGGACGGCCGGAAGGCCTGAAAGGAGAAAATATGGCAGCAGGACAGGTTACGACAGGCTTTTCGAAGCCTTATGTTGCTCTTTATCACTGTGAAGACGGCGTGATCAGCTACTCTGGCGGCATGCGGCTTGCGAGAGGTGTAGAAGTATCAATTGAGCCGGAATCTTCTGAGAACAACAACTTTTACGCGGACAACCAGGTATCGGAGAGCGATTCTGGAAAATTCACGGGCGGCACTGCAAACCTGACAGTGGACGGTCTCAAGACGGCAGCAGAAAAGCTGGTCATGGGCACTCCGGATCCGGATGCGCAGGGCTGGGTAGATTATGATGACGAGCAGGCCATCCCGGATGTAGGCGTCGGATTCGTCCGCAGGGTGATGTCCGGAGGAGTCACGAGTTACATCCCTTACATCCTTGTAAGGACCACTTTCTCGCAGATCCCCGTCTCCGCAGCGACACAGGAGGAAGAGATCGACTGGCAGACAGAGGAACTTTCCACAACAATCAAGCGCGCGGACGATGCAAAGCATACATGGCGTAAGGTCGGAACGCCTGCGTCCACAGAAGCAGAAGCAGAAGCTGCGATCAAAGCATTCCTGAACATCACAGACGGCGACAGCGGCACGAATGGCCAGGAAGAAAACGACGGCCAGAGCTGACAGATTAAAAGAGAGGAGTAATGCAGATGCTTATCAACGGGAAAGAGTACGGCTTTTTCTACGACGTCGCAGCGAAATGCGATTATGAAGATATCCTGGTTAAAAATCCCGATATGGGAATGTCCAGAGCTAATTTGAAGCTGGCGTGCATCATGAACCGGGAATACAACCGGGCAAACGGGATCAAAGATCCGGTTCTCAAGGAAGACGATGTTATGCACCTTCCGGCGAGGGTATATCAGGAACTCGAGGATGTGATACGCGCACAGATCGCGATCGACACAGAAGTGACTGTGGAGACGACAGAGGGAAAAGGAAAGGCCGCCGGAAAAGGAAAATGAACCGCTCGTGGTTCGTATTTTACGGCCATCAGCTGAACATGACGAGGCAGGAGACCATGTTGACCGCCGTAGGCGAGATGATCGACATGATTAACTGCCTCGCTATCTATAACGGCGGCGCAAAGGAAAAAGACAGAAAGCTGTCATTTGATGAAATTTTTGCATTGAAGTAAACGGGGTAGGACATGGCATATGATATTGGACCTCGGATAGGAATCGAGGGAGAAGCCGAATACAGAGCGCAGATGAACAATATCATCACGCAGACGAAGACGCTCCATGCGGAAATGCGTGCCATGTCTTCGGCGTGGGACAAAGACACATCTGCAAAACAGAAGGCGGCACAGCAGACGAAAATGCTCAAGGAGCAGATTTCTCTGCAGGAGCAGAGGCTTGCACAGGCAAACCACATGCTCGACGAGGCGACCAGAAAATACGGAGAAAACAGCAACCAGGCACTCCGCTGGCGCCAGGCGGTCGCCAATGCAAGGACAGAGCTCAACAACCTCAACGGTGAGCTCAAAAATACGCCAAATCAGCTGCAGGCCATGGGGCAGGACATGCAGGCAACGGCGGCGAAGATACAGAACGTCGGAAAAACTGTAACTTCCGTCGGGAAGACCATGACGACGCACTTGACGGCACCGATCGTAGCAATGGGTGCGGCTGCGGTAAAAGTGACTGCAGATTTTGACACGTCGATGTCTAAGGTCGCGGCCGTTTCTGGGGCAACAGGAACGGAACTGACACAGCTTCGGGCAAAAGCCAGAGAGATGGGCTCTCAGACCAAATTCTCGGCATCCGAAGCGGCAGAGGCCATGAACTACATGGCCATGGCAGGCTGGAAGACGGGCGACATGCTCAGCGGTGTCGAGGGCATCATGGACCTCGCAGCGGCATCCGGAGAAGACCTCGCGACTACATCCGATATCGTGACAGATGCACTGACAGCATTTGGGAAATCCGCGCAGGATTCCGGAAGGCTGGCTGACATTCTGGCAGCAACGTCATCTAACGCAAACACAGATGTTGGCAAGATGGGCGAGACATTCAAATATGTGGCCCCTGTTGCCGGAGCTATGGGAATATCGATGGAAGACGCCGCGGTTGCAATCGGCATGATGGCGAATTCAAGTATTAAAGCATCGGATGCAGGCACAGCTCTCAGGACGGGACTGGCAAATCTTGCAAAGCCAACAAGGCAAATGAAGTCCTATATGGACAAATACGGCATCGCACTCATTGAAAACAATGACGGATCTATAAATCTCCGGGATACCATGGTATCTCTCCGGGGGAAGATGAGAGGAATGTCGCAAGCCGAACAGACGGCAGCGGCATCAGCTATTTTTGGAAAAAACGCCATGGCTGGTTGGCTGGCCATCATCAACGGATCTGATAAAGACTTCGACAAGCTGACAAATGCGGTCGACAATTCCGCAGGAAAAGCTAAAAGCATGGCAGAGATCATGCAGGACAACCTTGGGGGACAAGTCACAAGACTGAAATCACAGGTTCAGGAGCTGGGAATTTCTTTTGGGGAACAGCTGATCCCGTATGTCAGCAAGGCGGTCGACAAGATCCAGAATATTGTTGATTGGTTCAGTAAGCTTGATGAATCGGAGAAAGAACAGATCATCAAAATGGCTGCCATAGCGGCAGCGGCAGGGCCGGTGGTCACGGCAGCAGGAAACCTTATCACAGCCGGCGGAAAGATCTATGGAACAGTCGGCAAGGCTATTGAAATCTTCGGAGGATTGACTACAGCAGCAGAGGGCGCGGGCGCAGGCGTCGGGATCCTTGGCACGGCGATGACAGCGCTCCCGGTTGTCGGAGTGGCTGCAGGGGTAGGTCTGGCCGTGGGTGCAGTACTTGCACTCAACAAAGCGGTTGGAGGCAGTAAGGATGGAGTATCTCAGCTCAATGCTGAAATGAGCGAGACAATCAACAGCGCAGAGAGTGCCAGGAAGGCACTCGACAGCGAAGTTGGCGGAATCGAAAAGATGAACACCTCGCACGACGACTCCATCGCCAAAACGGAAGCAGCCGCGAGACTTGCGGAAAAATACGCGGACGAGCTCACGGATCTTGCTGGAAAAACCAACAAGACAACAACCGAGCAGGCAAAAATGAGAGCCCTGGTGGGAAAACTCAACGCGATCTATCCGGAACTTGGACTCGCAATCGACGACACGACCGGCGAACTGAATATGTCCACAACTGCATTGAAGGAAAATATCAAGCAGTTAAAAGAACAGGCAAAAGCGGCAGCATACAGCAAGATCCTCAAGGAGGAAATGGACAAACTCGTCGAGATCGAGAAAAAAGTCATTGAAGCGGAAGATAAAAAAGCTGAAGTGATGGGGAAAGCCGGAGAAGCAGCGAACAAGCAGGCGGAGATCCAGGCGGCCCTCAAAGCTGAGCAGGATGAACTTGCGGCGGCACATAAAAACTACAATGCCGTGCTTGAAGACAGCACAGCTACGCAAGACGAAGTAGTAGCAGCGTCGACGAGACTTGAAAATGCACAGAATGCAGTAAATGACACAGTAGTGAATATTAACGGGGTGATGGTGGAATCGGCATCTGCCATGGACCAGTACGCTACTGCACAGCAGAATGCATCGGAGGAAGCAGGAAAACTTGATGCATCTATCACGAGCGCAAACGAGGAATCGACAGCGCTCACAGAAACCATGACAAGGACGCAGGAACGCCTTGATCAGTATGCTGCAAGCCTGGGACTGACGAGCGAAGCATCTGATACGGCTACAGAAGCATCAGATACATTCGGGACTGCAATTGAAGGAGCCGCGGATTCTGCAGACTCTGCAGGCGACACACTCGAGGACGTCGCAAGCGAAATCTCCAAGGCATGGAGCAAAACCTATGATCAGACAAAAGAGTCTGTGGTAGGGCAGAAAGGACTGTTTTCCGAATTAGAGGAAGCGGAAAAAACGACGGTCGGCGAAATGCAGGCAAACCTGCAGAAGCACATTGAGGCATATCGCAACTGGAACAGCAACGCGAACCTGCTCATGTCGGATGCAAAATACGGCACCGACGAGAACTTTACTGCGATGGTGAACAGCATCGTATCAGCAGGACAGGACATGGCTCCGGAGTTGCAGGCGATTGTAGACGCATACAAAAACGGCGATGAAAGCCTGATCGAGCTCACAAACGACTACGGCGAAATGTCGAGACTTGCTGAAGACGTTGCAACAACAACCGCGAATGCGACGACAGCTGCAGATTATGGCCTTGATGCGATGAATCAGGCAATCGGCGCAGATCTGTCAACAGCACAGCAGACAACGACTGCAGGGAGCCAGGGCATCGCAAATGCGGTAAGTGCAGGCCAGCCGGCACTACAGCAGAATATCGGCACACTTGCCGGAACATACGATGATCTGTACACATCGATTGCAATGAGGACCGGAAAACTTGAACCGCTTGCCGCCAAAGATGTGAACGGCCTTGCGTCAGGCCTCGGAAAAGGGAACGGAGCGATACAAAAATCCGTAAACGGCGTAACGAAAGAAGTCGGGAAACTCCCCACAAATGTGAGCGCGCAGAAAGCCGCATCACAGAAGAGCGGTACAGATCTGGTAAGAGCGACAGCAAATTCCATCCAGGGACAGAAGGGATCTTTTTCAAATACCGCAAAGAGCACCGGAACGGAAGCCAAGCAGGTATCGCTGGCAATCAATGCCCAGAAGGCGGGAGCAGCATCGTCCGCAAAGGCCCTTGTGGCGGGGGTAACAACAGCAGTCAATGGGAGCAAGGCAAGTGTCAGCGCATCATCGAAAGCGGCCGGCGCAGAAACCAAACAGGTTTCGCAGGCCATCGATGCCCAGAAGGCTGGAGCGGTATCATCCGCAAAGGCCCTTGCAACAGCCGTAAAATCCGCGCTGGATGGCCAGAAAGGCGCGATCAAAACCGCAGGAACGAATCTTGGCAAAGCTGCGGGCGAAGGAGTAAAGAGCGGAGCAGACGGGGCGAAGGGCAGTGCTTCCAGCGCGGGTAAGAACTTGGGCGGAGCGCTTGTGAACGGATTGAACGACAAAAAAGGATCTGCCAGAAGCGCAGGACAGTCTGTGGCAAATGCCGGGAAAAACGGCATTAACAGCGTGAGTACATCGTCTGCAAGGTCATGGGGGCAGCACCTCGGAGACAACCTCGCATCAGGTATCAGGAGCAGGATCTCGGCAGTCCGCGCGGCAGCACAGGCGCTCGCAAGGGCAGCCGCGGCACCGATCAAGCACTCAGTGCCGAAAGAAGGCCCGTTGAGACATGATGATGTATGGGGCATGCACCTGGCGGAGAACTTCGCCGCAGCGATGCGCAAGGGAGCGCCGGTTGTGAAGGCCAGTGCCGTGGAACTTGCGGACGCGGCAAGGATCAACACATATGTTGACCCGGTTGACGTTTCCGGCAAGGGAGCACTCAACAATGTGATCAAAAACAGCATCGACCTGAGCAACATGCCGGGAATCGATCCGGAAGCAATCTATGACGCAGTGCGCGCGGGAGCATCCGGCATCACTCTCCAGATTGGAGAGAGGGAACTTGGAAGAGCACTGCAGGATATGGGAGTGGTTTTCTCATGAGCAAGGTAAAAGTGATTTACACGGGATCATCCGGGAAAAGCTACGACCTCAAGGTAAAGGGACGGCTCCGGATCAGGACCGCGAACTTCCACAATTACGAGTGGGCGATGGATACCACAAAGCAGCAGTACGGAGTAACGGTTGACCGCTTCCGCAGGGAAGCGGTCACATACTCCGCAACACTGCTTTTCGAAGGATCATATGAAGAAAACAAAGAACTGCTGGAATCTCTTCATGCGGATTTTGAGAGGGACATCATCAATGGCACTCCCGGAACACTGACATGGGGGGATTACTCAATCGGGACGTTTGTGTATTCGTCATCGACAGCTCCGGATTCCGTATGGACGAAGAACGATGTCAAGTTCTACTGCCCGTACCCTTTCTGGACGAAAGAACTGATGATAAATATCTTTCCGTTTACTCCGACGATAAGAGAAACGGACAAAAAATTCCCGTATCAGTACCCGTATTCCTACGCGGGAATGCAGGAACGCAGAGTTTTTCTGGAAACGAATCACTATGCGGAGAGTGATTTCAAGATCGTTGCATACGGACCGTTCTCGGCGCTGAACGTGAATATCAACGGAGATATTAAGCATGTAGATTACGAGGCGTCAGCTGGCGAATACATGGTAATTGACAGCCGGCAGAAAGGCCGACTGAAAGGAGAGGCGTATCTGGTGAAGGGGGACGGGACGAGAGTCAATGTATTTGATTACCGGGCTCCGGAATGCCGGCTTTTCAAAAAAGTGCCTCCGGGCCGCCTGACCATAGACTATTCGCGCCAGCACGGCATCGACCTCACAGTGTTTCTGGAAAGGAGTGAGCCGATATGGACATCATCCTCATAGACAGCACACTGCATGAGATTGGAATACTGATTTCAGATATTGACATAGAGGTCGGCGAATCTGGAACACTGAACAATTTTCAATTATCAGGAATTCCGAGAGGCTTTTTGGAATCGATCGGAGCGGCGGGGTTTTATGTAGAGGGCACCGAACTTGGCGGAATGTTTGAATTCCAGGAGGGATCGACGAACTCAGAAACGGTGACCGTGAAAGGGTGGACATGGCGAGGACTCCTCACGCAGAGGATCATCATGCCGCCGCCAAACGAGGATTACAGGATTGTAACAGGAGATGCAAATGCGATCCTTGGAACTCTCCTCACAAGCGTCCTGGGAGGATTCTTTTATGTTCCGGAAACAACGAGCGGATGCTCTGTCGCGAGTTATCAATTTCCACTTTACTGCAATGTACTCTCCGGGATTACAGGCATGCTCGCAGAGCATGGATACAGACCCGGTATACACGCAGACAAAGTGGGGGCGGGAGAGCCAATCAGCGTGACGGTGGAAGCGGTGCCGGCGCACCAGATATCAGGGACAGCCAACGAAGACTCGCCATACGTCGTAAAGGTGACAGACAACCGCATGGGAATAAACCACCTTGTATGCATGGGAAAAGGGGAACTCAGAGAGAGGCAGAGGGTCGACCTGTTTGTGGGTGAAAACGGGAGCGTCTCACAGATCCAATATTACACGGGATTTCAGGAACGCACGGCATATTACGATTACTCAAGCGCCGAATCAGCTGAAGAACTGGTTAAACACGGCACAGAACGGCTGAAAGAACTCGCATCGTCCCAGAAGGTAGAGGTTAGTGCGGGAAGCATGGGAGATGCGGAGGTGGGCGACAAAGTACGCGCGTCGATCGGGGGAGAAGTAATCATCACACCAATCACCAGAAAAATAGTAAAGATATCACAAGGGCAGGAGACCGTCGAATACAAAACAAAAGACGAGCAGTGATTGCGCCGGCGCAAAACCGGCAGAAGAAAGGACAGCAAGATATGGCAGTACTGATCAACGGTGACGGTTATGAGCCGGTCACAGCACAGCAGGAAGCAGACATCTACGAAGGAATCTTCGGGAAAAGTCTGCGCGTGCTGAATGTAGGCGGAAAGCTCGCGGCGTCCATCGTCAGCGCAACATGTGTCCGCCTTGCAGACGGCGAGGCGATTATCCAGGGGCGCAGGATCCACGTGGATGCAGGGACATATGATGATTTTGAGATTCCTGCAGGTACGCAGGGGACAACGAAGTATTACGTGATCGGCTACGAGCTGTACAGGGATATTGATACAGACGAAAAATGCAGGGCGTTTGTACAGGAAGTCGAGAGCGCGACTGCAACGGTAGCGGTAGGAGGTGTGATCCGCGACGGGGCCACATCCATCAAAGCGGCACTGTACCGTGTACAGAAAGAAGGCGTGAACATCGGAGAAGTGACTGCACTCTTCGAAGAGCCCAGGACAATGACGGAGATCTATCCCGTCGGAGGAATCTACATATCGGCAAGCCCAACAAATCCCGCAGCTTTTTTCGGGGGGACGTGGACAGAAATCCAGGGTAAATTCCTGCTCGGCAGAGGCTCCGGGCGTGCGGCGGGAGTTTCCAGCGGCAGGGAAAAGGTAACGCTTGTCGAAAACAATATCCCGGCACATACGCATGCGATCCCTGCGCATCACCATTCGATGGCGGCACACACTCACACAGGAACGACAAACAGTTCCGGAGCACACACGCATACGCTGCACAGATGGCTTGCAGGAGGAACTGGAACGGCAAGGTATGTCGCACAGGGCGACAACTCGACACCTACTTATGCAACAGGGAGCGCAGGCGCTCATACACACTCTTTCACCACAAATGCAGGCGGCTCCGGGAATACCGGAAACTGGAGCGGAAACACGGGAAGCACGGGAAAAGCTATGGAGTTTTCCATCATGCCGCCATTCCTTACGGTCTACATCTGGCAGAGGGTGGCATAAAAACACAAGGAGGTACTAAATGAGCGATACATGGACGGTTGTTCCCGGATACAGGACCGTGGAATATTCGGACCCGATGATCTTCAATTTTGCCAAGGATACCAAGGCAATCGACAAGATCACAAAGCAGGTGCTTGTGTCCGGAGAAAAAAATTCGCAGTACATCCGCTTCCAGGCAGAAAGATATTTTGACGGAATCGATCTTTCAGGCAAACGTATCCAGGTTGTTTATCTGGGATCCAGCGGCTTGTCGGATATCAACGAGGTTGTGAACGTGGAATGCACAGACTCGAATCTCCGCTTTGGCTGGGTCGTTCCCGCGAATGCGTGCCCGGAACCTGGAACACTGTGCTTTTCTATTGAATTCGTATCCGAAGATTATGTCCTCAAGTCAAAGAAGCATGACGCGATTGTCGTAGAGGGCCTGAACGGCGGGAACGTCATTCCGGAACCGGAAGATTCTGTCTGGTACATCGAGCTCCAGGAACGCTGCGACGAAGTCCTGACAAAGGCAGAGGCTGCCGCAACCGTACTCGACGATATCATTGCAGCAAAAGAGGCTGTCGAAAACGAGATCGAAGCATTCGGAGGAACTCCTCTTGCTGCGAACACGGCTGCAGGCATGACCGACACGGCGAAGGTGTATGTATACACCGGATCGGAAACAGGATACGCGACCGGGCACTGGTATTACTACGATGGATCGGACTGGCAGGATGGCGGCGTCTACAATGCCGTGGCGGTGGTGGTCGACAAGACCGTCTCTCAGCCCGGCATGCCTCCGGATGCGGAAGAGACCAGAAAGCTGATCAATGCCATCTCCATCGAGGCTGACGACATGGAGATCGAGCAGGACCCTGAGACATACGCGGTCTACATGAAATACCGCGGGACACGGGGAGAAAACGGCAAAGTCCTCGACTATGCGCCCGTCCCCAGGAGCAAGGTTGCTGCAGATGTAGAATCCGCACTCGCCAAAGCAGATTCGTCTATGCAGCCTTCGAAGTATGACCCTCTCGGATACGGAAACCGTGAGACGCCTGTAGACCCTTACTCTTATGCGACCACAGAGGCCAACAAGGCAAAGACGGCCATCAAGGACACAGAGACATATACCGTCACCGACAACGGCGTGACGGAGCAGGCTGCCTCTAATTACACCGGCCTGAATTCGGCACTCAGCGGCGTCCTGGAGCGCGCTGAGCGCTTTGCAAATGCGCTCCTGGCGGATTATTCGCCCATCAACATTATGATCGTTCCGGAGCTTCCTGAGACGGGGGCACAGCGCACTTTTTATCTCATCCCGAAAGACTCCGGGACCGGCTACGAGAAATGGTGGTACATCAAGGACGAAAACGATGTTTACATCTGGGATAAATTCGGATCCTCTTCCACTCTCATCGTGACGGAACTGCCCGAGACTGCAGACCCTGATGTAGATTACATCCTCAACACAAACGGCGAATATCAGTATGTAAAGTACATCGCCGGCGCATGGCGAATCATTGCAGGAAGCAATGCAAAGGTGATCGGGTACCCGTCCAATTACCTTCCTGAGAAGACATATTTCGGCAGGGGGACAACTCTCGACCAGACAATCTCATATCTGGATACCTGGTTCTGGTACCTCGACACGGAAACAATGACGCTCTACGACATCACCTACAATGCCGGGACATCCACGTACACGCTGCAGAATCCCGTCGCCCTGGTCGCAGAGCCCAGCGAGACAAAGGACTACTACATCCTCGACGCAGCGTCGACATATGAGCATTTCCGCTATATCGGGACAAAATTCGAGCAGATCGGCTCCAGCGCATACACCCGTGACGAAGTGGACGCCATGTTCCGCAGTACGGAAGGCAGAGTCGCAGACAATTCCGGCCGCATCAACGCAAATGCCCAGAACATCACCGCGCTCAGTTCCGCGATCGACCGCGTGGCCAGAGACCTTGCAAACATCGACACAGAGGGGCGGTCCTACCGTCTCGCACTCTCAACAGAGGACAATGTCAACTACACGCTGACTCTTTACGAGACAGAAGACGGTGTCGAAAGTGTGAACAGCCAGTTCGCCCTTCCGGCCACCGGAGGCGGGGGTGGCCAGTCATCCACAACGACTCTGGTCGTCGACAAGATCACAGAGTCTCCGGTCATCTGCACACCCACAGACCGTGTAGTCCTCGAGGTCGACTATTCCTCCGTGGATTCGGACAATCAGGAAGTCGACGGCACATACGTGATCAAGAGAGGATCACAGCAGGTGATGACAGGCAACGTCAACCAGGGACGCAACAGCTTTGATGTGACGGACTACTGCACAGTCGGCACACAGAAATTTTCCCTCACCATCACCGACGAGGGCGGATCCGTCAACATGAAATCCTGGACCGTCCAGATTGCGGATGTCCGCATCGAGTCCGGATTTAACGACAGGTACACATATCCCGTCGGCTCATCCGTCAATTTTACTTACACTCCCTACGGCTCCGTCCCCAAGACGGTCCACTTTAAGTTCGACGGAGTGGAGCAGACACCTGTCACCACGACTGCATCCGGAACACTGCAGTCCTACACCATCCCTGCCCAGGCTCATGGAGCTCACCTGCTCGAGTGCTGGATCACGGCTACGATCAACAACCGCACGATCGAGACGGACCATATCTTCAGAGACATCATCTGGTTCGATGAAAACTCGACGGTTCCGGTCATCGGCTGCGTTTATCGCTACGACCATTACGGCGACGTTGAAGCGAAGCAGTACAGCACGACCGTGCTCCCTTATGTAGTCTATGATCCCCGCACATCATCCCCGAGCGTGTCGCTGAGCATCGACGGAGTCCTCCACAACACCCTCCGCCTGACAAGCCCTTCCAACACCTGGGCGTACAAGTCAGAGACTGCGGATCCGCATGTGCTGACCATCACATGCGGCGAAACAAGCGTGGAGATCCACATGGACATCCAGGAGCTGGGATACGATATCGAGCCTGTCACCGCAAACCTGGAATTTGATTTCAACCCCGTCGGCCGCTCCAACACAGGAGCCAACCGCATGTGGGAAGATGAAAATCATCCCGCGGTAAAACTCAGCGTCTCCGAAAACTTTGACTGGGACAACGGTGGCTACCAGTTGGATGCGGACGGGAATCAGTATTTCTGCGTAAAAGCAGGAACCCGTGCGCAGATCAGCTACAACCTCTTTGGCTCGGATCCCAAGCAGGCAGGCGCGGAATTCAAGGTTATTTTTAAAACGACCAATGTCCGCGACAACACGACCACATTCCTGTCCTGCATCCCCGAGGACGAGACACCTGTCGGCCTCCGCATGGATGCCCACCAGGCGCTCATTTATACCTCGACTGACAGCCTCTTTATGCCGTACAGCGAGGATGACGTCATCGAATTTGAGTACAACATCAACACACTCGACACCGAGGAATCGAGCGCGACATCATACATCATGACATACGAGGATGGCGTGGCAGCCCGTCCGCTGATCTACAACGACACGCACCGGCTCTATCAGTATCAGCCCGTGCCGATCACGATCGGCTCCGACGACTGTGATGTCCACATCTACAGGATGAAAGCATATTCGTCCGCGCTGTCGGACACCAACGTCCTCGCCAACTTCGTCGCGGACGCGCTCGACTCCGAAGCTATGGTGGCCAGATATGAGCGCAACCAGATCTACGACGAAAACAACGACCTGACGCCGGAATCCGTCGCAATGGCCTGCCCGGACCTCAAGGTCCTCAAGATCGAGGCTCCACACTTTACCAACGACAAAAAGGACTACGTCAAGTACACCAATGTCGAGTGCATCCACAAAAACGGCGACCCGATCCTGGACAACTGGAAGTACGTCAACGGCTACCATGCCGGCCAGGGCACGACATCCAACGAATACGGCTTCGCCGGACGTAACATTGACATCATCTTCGGCTTTGACGGCCAGCATCAGGTAGTGAGCAAGATCCCACTTGACCCGGAATACATCACAGAGCTGACGCTCGGCGATGGAACATCCATCAAGGACGGCTCCGGAAAGGTAGGCCTCAAGCGCACATCCGTCCCCAATAACTGGTTCAACATCAAAGTCAACATCGCGTCTTCGGAGAACGCCAACAACGCCTTGCTCCAGAAGCGCTACAACGATTACCTGCCCTACAAGACTCCGGGCATGCGCAGGAACGCCAAGATCAAAAACTCCATGGAGTTCGTCAACTGCGTGATCTTCATCAAAGAATCGGATCCGGATGTCTCCACACACAGGGAATTCCAGGATACAGGATGGCACTTCTACGGCATCGGCAACCTCGGAGACTCCAAGAAGACAGACAACACCCGCGTAAATGATCCTACGGACCTCGCGGAATTCGTCGTGGAAGTATCGGACAACACACTGCCCAACTCCATCTTCCCGACCGGTGTCTACCTGGACGCCAATGACAATATTACCTACGACCCGGCAGAGGGTGTATCGATGGTTTATCCCATCACGCAGGCCCAGTGGGAAAACCCTGCGAACCTCAAGAGAAAATCTCTCTATGACGAGTGGGATGAGACATTCGAATTCCGCTATGACATGGGCACAAAGGACGGCGAGACCATCTCGAGCGACGAGATCGAGGCGCAGCAGGAGGCATCGAAGCAGGTATGGCGGGATATGTACGAATTCGTCGTTACCTCTTCGGATTCTGACTTTGTCGCGCACTTCGGCGACTGGTTCATCACCGAGTCACCGCTGTACTGGTACCTCTTTACAGAGCGCTACACCATGATCGATAACCGCGCCAAGAACTCCTTCTGGCACTGGGGAAAGACCTACATCACCAGCGCAGAGGCCACGGAGATGGGAGACGACGCGCAGTACTACACTATCGACAATGCAAAGGCGGCCATCAACAACGGCTACCGCTTTGACCTGTGGGACTACGACAACGACACGGCTTTGGGTATCAATAACTCCGGCGAGCTCAAGATGACCTACGGCCATGAAGACATCGACTATAAGACCGACGGCGTACCGTCTTCCGGCTTTATCTACAACGCGGCCGAGAGTGTTTTCTGGAGACGCATCCGGAAGTTGATGCACAGCCAGCTGCAGTCCATGTATCTGAGCCGTGAGAGTGCGAACTGCTGGTCCGCTGAATCACTGATCAATCAGTGGGATGCATGGCAGGAACAGTTCCCTGAGGAACTGTGGCGCCTGGACATCGAAAGAAAGTACCTCCGCACCTATCAGGCCGGAACGGTCCGCTTTTTGAAAGAGATGATGAACGGCCGCAAGCGCTACCAGCGCCGGCAGTTCGAGCGCGACCAGGAGGCCTACATCGGCACAAAGTACATCGGCACCAATGTCACGGCAGACCAGATCATGTTCCGCTGTAACACTCCTCAGTCCGGTGTCGTAGTACAGCCGGATTACACGCTGCGGATCATCCCTTACTCAGACATGTACCTCACTGTCAGATACGGCAACAGCCCGAACCCGCAGCAGATCCGCGCGAAAGCAGGACAGGAATACGAGATCACGACCACACTCACCGAGATGGACGACACCGCGATCCTGATCTACTGCGCATCGCGCATCCAGGCCCTCAACGACCTGTCCGCGTGCTACATCCACGACAACGATTTCTCCAAGGCTTCCAAACTGAAGACGCTGATCATCGGCAGCACGGTCGAGGGCTACCAGAACACCTTCCTGGAAAACCTCAACATGGGCAACAATGTTCTGCTCGAGACCCTGGACGTGAGAAACTGCCCGAACCTCTCGGGCTCCATCAACCTGTCGGCATGCATCAACCTCGAAAACCTCTACGCAGAGGGGACAGCTATCTCCTCCGCAACATTCGCGAGGAACGGCAAAGTAAAGAAGGCGCACTTCCCGGCAACGGTGAGCACGCTGTCCTTCTTGAACCTTAACTACCTCACAGACCTGATCGTTCCCAGCTATGACAACCTGGAGACACTGATCTGCGAGTACTCCAACATTGACGTGCTCGCCATCCTGCAGGAGGCCATCGATACGCTGCAGACAGTCAGGATCTTCGGCATTGACTGGCAGCTGGCAGACACAACGCTCCTCAACGCCATCCTGGCAATGAACAGTTCCAATTTGAGCGGTGATGCATACATCTCCGGATCGATCCGCAATCAGGAACTGGCCAACTATGCGGACGCATGGCCGGACCTGACAGTTGACTATGACGAGAACAACCTGATCACCCAGTTCAAGGTCACATACGTCAACGCGGACGATGACCATACTGTCCTCTACACGACCTACGTCGACCAGGGCGAAACTCCTCCGGATCCTTACGCACTCGGCCTCATCCAGAAGCCGACACTCGAGAGCACCGAGGAATATGACTATTCCTTCGGCGAGACATCCGAAGGAGAGTACATCTCCGGATCCGGATGGGACGATGTAACATCCCGCATCATCGCAAACAAGACCATCACTGCTGTGTACACAAGGACCACAAGGACATACACAGTGACATTCTGGGCCCGCGTCGGTGTCCTGAGCGAACGCTTTACCGGCATCGCCTACGGCTCGGAAGTCGTCCCGACCAAGAGACCCACATGGACGGATGGCGAGGCATCGAATATCTACCATGTATTCAAGGGATGGGACAAAAACACCGGATTTATCCGCAGCAACATGGATGTATACGCGGTCTGGGAAACCGCATCGACATTCCCGGCGATCGGCACCGACATGAACGACATGACGGTCGCGGAGATCTACGGAATCGCCCAGGCCGGCCTCCAGGATACCTTCTGGGAAGACGGTGACTACAAGGAAATCACACTCGGCCATGATTTCGATTTCTCAAATGTTGAATCGATCGAGATCGGCAAAGACGTCCTCCTCACCGGCATCACAAGGGATACATATGTCTCCGGAGGATATTATTTCGACGGCGAGCACGCCTTCACAACGGAGATCAAACTCTTCGACGAGGATGCTCCGGCCTTCACGATGGCCATCGATTACCAGCTCAACTCGGATGCATCCGGAGCAACACTGATATCAACGAATGAGGGCAGTACGGCAGAGGGCTTCCGCTTTTACTACAACGGCAACGTTCCAACGATCCAGTGGGGCGACCAGTCCGTAGCAGTGGGCTATAGGAAATACCGTGAAATGGTAGTCCTCAGACACCCCAAAGGGAGTAATTACCTCTACGTATACTCTGCCGGCAACAATGCGACTGACAGATTTGCAGAGGAAGTCACAAAGACGACTCTCCTCAGGTCCAACAGCACACTGACAGACGAGCCTGTCACATTCGGCGCACGCCGGTATTCTTCCGGACTCCGCGACTACGGAAAAGGAACGCTGCACTGGTGCAAGATCTGGCTCGACGACCTCGGAGACGACAACGCGAGGAAACTTGCGGCATGGCCGAGGGAAAAAGCGCCATTTGAATATTGGGGCTCCGGAAAGTACTACATCGAAGATTCCAACGTTCCCTGCGGAGCAAGCTTCCTGTGCAACATGCAGTTGGGCGGCATTAAGGGCAGAGGGCTCAGACAGCACTCGACAAATACAAACGCCGGAGGATGGCACGAATCCGACGCCAGGACCTTCCTGAACGGAAGGATGTTCGACGCCTTCCCGACGGCCTGGCAGTCAATTATCGAGACCGTGGAGATCAACGCGACAGCAGGAAATCAGTCGACGGAGATCATCACAGACTACGACAAGATCTATTTCCAGAGTTACCGCGAGATGGGCGCATCGACGACACAGGCGGGATACATCGAGGAAGTCGGCCTCTCGACAGACCCGATCTCCTGGTTTACCAACGACCGCCAGAGGATCAAATTCCGCGGCGTAGCGAGAAAGTACACGGGAGAGGCGACGATCTACGAGTCCACAACAGACCCTGCAGCGCTGTACCAGACGGACATCGCTCCGGGAGCGATCTGGCTGAAGACAAACAACAGCAACAGAGGATACATCTTTGTTCCGCAGTCTGTTCTCGACCAGTACGGTATCACACCCGATGTGGCAGCGGATTCAACATACGCACAGGGCGGATGGATCGCTGCAGACTACTGGTGGCTGCGGTCGCCGTACCTGAGCTACTCCACGAGCTTCATGAGTGTGGGCACGTCCGGCTACCTGCTCTACGGCTACGCGAGCAATACCTTTGGCGTCGTCCCCGGCTTCTCCATCGGAAAAATGACAACGTAAACACAGCCACAAACCAAACTATCGGGTACATCGGGCGGCGTAAGACCGCCCGAACCCGGAGTAACTGAAAATGAGCGTATTAGCAAGCAAGAGGGAGACATCGAAATACGAGTATGCATGGCATTTCGTGAAACTTTACGAGTACACGGAAGAAAAACTGTCGAAGATGGCGAAAAGAAAATACAGATGGCTTGGCGAGCCGGTTGTGTTGAGGATGAACAGGATCAGAGACGAGATCATGCAGCTGTATGACGAATATTATGATCCGGGGATAAGCAAATGCGAACAATGCGAGAGAATCATCCGGCATCTCCTGGATCTGCAGAAACCGCTCCTGGCACTTTGGAACATCGACCGATACAAAGAAAAGAGGATGATCAAATGGGCATCACTCATCGACAGGGAGATAAACCTTCTGGCCGATATGGCCGGAATGGGAAAATGTGGCCAGTACATGTTTATTTTGGATTATGCAGCAATAAACCGGATGGACTGCATGAGAAATATGTCCATCCTCCATAAAATGATCTACGCAAAAACGATATCGCTTCCATCCAGAACACGGGAGACAAAAGGCTCATACCTGCAGAAACTGGCAGACGAGGCGCTGTTCAGGATATTCAGGGCCAACAGAACTATTCCGAAAAACGGAAGGGAATATGAACAGAGGAGAGCGGACCTGTCTCGAGCGATGAACTGCATCAAGAGCATGGAACAGCCCATGTTTTCGATATTCAACCAGATGAACTACGCGAGCGAGACGATGGAAGAGATAGCGAAACTGATTACAGAGCAGGAAAAACTCCTGGCAGGCCTGATGAAATCAGACAGGACCAGATTTTCCGGATTGAAATAGAGGCTGGATTCTGCAATGACGTCGTTTAGCGCGCGCTGCGGTCGCCGAACCTGAGCAACTCCACGAACTTCATGAATGTGAACACGAACGGCAACCTGAACAACAACAACGCGAGCAATACCAATGGCGTCGTCCCCGGATTCTTCCCTGTGGCAGTAACCCTAAGAGGGCGAAAACATTTGATCAGGCGGAGAAGGAGAGTCCAACCCTTCGGCGGATGCCGATAAATATAGCGCCAGCCTGATCAAGGCGGCATGGCAAGGATGACCATCCTGATTTCGGTGTAGTGGCTATGCTGACGGCGGCATGACCTGCACAGCGGCTGCTCTGTGCGGGAACACACTAAACCGATAAACGTGAGGAGAGCAGCACATAGATTACACGTACAGGGCAACTTTTTTATGCGGAAACGTGACAGAGCATACAGAAAGATCAGAAGAGACAAAGAGAGAAAGCTACAGAAAAGTGTAGAAGAAAAGCAGAAGTACACAGTACAGAGCGTATTTGCCTATAAAAACATCATCAAGTCGGCTGTAAAGAGCACAAAGAATGTATCGTGGAAAGCCAGTGTCCAGAGATACGAGCTGAATGTCCTCTCGAAGACATATGCGGATTACAGGGTATTGAGGACCGGCGCAGTGCCGAAATGCATGTCAGGCCGGGAGATCACGATAACCGAGCGCGGGAAATCTAGGACGATCACTCCGATCCATATCAAAGACAGAGTGCTGCAGAAAACTCTCTGCGACAATGCTCTGGTACCTGTGATCACGAAGAAGCTGATCTACGACAACGGGGCAAGCCTGGAAGGCAAAGGCGTGAGATTCTCGCGAATGAGGATGCTCAAGCACATGGAGGCGGCTGTCCGCGAATATGGAACGGACTTCTACGTGCTCACATATGATATCAAAAGCTTCTTCGACAGTATTCCGCACTGGGAATGCCGGAAATCGCTCGAGCGGTATTTTGATAAAGATCTGGCCAACATTGCCATGGAGATCATAAAGAATCCGCTGAGAGCAAAGGCTGGCAAACTAAAAGACAGAGAGGAAAAGCGAAAGAGGCTTGCCGATCTGGAAATAGACAGAACATGCGGGATCTGCCTCGGGAGCCAGGAATCACAGACCATGGCGCTGATCGTGCCGAACCGGCTCGACCATTTTGTGAAGGACAGGATGAGAATAAAGCACTACATCCGATACATGGATGACGGAATCGTGCTCGCAAGGACCAAAGAGGAACTGCAGGACCTGTTTTCGAAAATGAAAAAGATCATGGCCGGACTCGGGATGCGCTTCAACGAGAAAAAGACACACATCGTGAAAGCGCGAAGAGGTTTTACTTTTCTGAAGGTGAAATACCACATATCCGAAACGGGAAAGATCATCCGGAGACTGACTGCAAAAGGCATCATCAGGATGCGCAGGAAGCTGAAGAAATTCCGGGCAAAAGTGGATGAAGGCAAATTAACACTTGATAACGTGTATGACTCCATACAGTCATGGCTTGCTCATACGAGAGTAGCGAAGTCATTCCGGACGGTGAGAAACATGCTCCGGCTGTACAGGCGGCTTTTCGATGGATACAGATTAGGTAAACACAGGGAGGACCGAAATGCTCTACAAGCTGGTCAAAGGGAAAAATATCGTTGGAGTTGCGACGGAATCTGATTTCCGGAAATTCCAGCCAAAACACAACCGGGTGCTGTTTTCCGACGTGGAAAACGGCGAATTTGTGGAATACAAAGAAAAATATTATCGGGATGACTGGCTCCGGGTACCGCCGGCAGGAGCTCCGTCCATCATTGACGCGAAGATCATCCGGATCGACAGGAACGAGTACGAGGATATCGCAGAGCAACTGGACGACGGGAACCTCCCGGAAGACAGCAGTCTGGACGAAGAAACAGAAGTGCCTGTCGACAATCCGAATCCGGAAGAAACGGAAACAGTGCAGAAGACGGCAGCCCAGATCCTCGAGGAGCAGATCAGAAATCTCGAAGAGTGGATCGGCCTGGCAGACCGGGATGCCGACATGATAGCGGATAACAATATTGTTTCAGGGAAGTATTTTATGTCAGGAAACACCCTGTACAGAGCAACAGCAAATATCGCATCGGGGGCGCGAATCACCGTGGGAGTAAATGCTGAAAAAATATCCATCTCAGATGCGCTTAACAAGATCAATGCATAAAAGAGAAGGGAATCGAGATATGTATAACTACTTTGTTGTAAGGATCACCAACCGAACTGATGGAACTTTCGGCAACAGCGTCAAGGCATACAAGGAAGAACCCGAAGCGCTCAAAGAGTTTTTCCGCCAGGCCGGCCAGGCGGTGGACACCACGCACCTCACCGATAGCGTGACGATGCTGACCAAAGAAGGTTTTGAGCTCAGGCATGAGGTCTTCCTGCATGATGCACCTGCTCCGGAAGAGGAACAGTCGAACTGAAAGAAAATTGAAGGAGGAATAGCGGATGGAGATCCGGAAGCCGAAAACAAAGCCGCCTCCCGCGAGGCAGGAGACGATTCCTGGAGAAGATCTGTCGAAACTGTCGATACAGGAAATGATACAGCTTATACACGATATTCTGCAGGAAATCGAGATTCGCGCAATGGAAAACGCAGAATGACTGACGATAAAAAGGAGACAAAAAATATGGATGTCGTGGCTTTTCTTGAGAACTTTCACTTCAGGAATGAATTCTGGGTGCTCATCCTCCCGATCATCCTCATGGCAGGCGACTTCATTTCGGGCACGATCTGCGCATGGTCGACGCAGACATTCAAGTCCCAGAAGATGCGCACGGGACTGACCAAAAAAGTCGGAGAAATCTCGATCCTGGTAATTGGGGAGCTTTTCAGCTACGGGCTCACACTTCCTCCGCATATCATGTATGGGATTTCGGCATATATCATCTACATGGAGATCATGAGCTTCTTTGAAAATATTAAAAAAATGGGAATCAAGATCCCTGCATTTCTTGACAAAGTCCTGCTCACAGTAGACGCCACACTGCAGGAAGAAGATGCAAAAGAAGCAATCAAGAAGATCAAAGAGCTCGAAAAGGAAATTGAAGAGCTGAAGAAATAAATACAGGACATGGCACGGGAGCAAAAGGACGCTCCCGTGCCATGGAGAGGAAAAAGAAATGGCAAACAGCAAATTGATATCATGCATCATCATGAGCCCGAATCACTCCGGGACGAGGTGCTACAAGTTGGAGAGAATTTCTCCGCACTGCATGGTCGGCCAGCTGACTGCGGTATCGTGCGGAAAACTCTTCAAAAAATCTTCGAGGGAAGCGTCGAGCAACTACGGCATCGGGACAAACGGAGAAATCGGCCTGTATGTCGACGAGAAAAACAGGTCCTGGTGCACATCATCCGCGGACAACGACAACCGCGCGATCACGATCGAGTGCGCCAGCGGAACATGTGCGCCGTATGCGATGAACGACAAGGTATGGAAGTCGCTGATCGCTCTCTGCACCGATATCTGCAGCCGCTACGGCAAGGATACTCTGCTCTGGCTGGGAGACAAGAACACGTCCCTGAAATACAAACCGAAGGACAACGAGCTGATCCTGACCGCACACCGCTGGTTCGCGGCCAAGTCATGCCCGGGCGACTGGCTCTACAAGCGCCTCGGGAATCTGGCCAGCGAAGTCACAAAGCGGCTCAAAGCATCGGAGGCAGTTGCGCCGGCGCAAAAGGAAGAGGAGAAACCCAACACTGTAGCGGCCTCGTTGATCAACAACGAAGAGACTGATCGCGAAAAGGCAATATGGACATTCCTCTCCGGGAAAGGACTGAATGCCTATGCAGTCGCAGGCCTCATGGGCAACCTTTACGCAGAAAGCGCACTCAGGCCCAACAACTTGCAGAACTCTTTCGAAGGAAAGCTCGGACTGTCCGACAAAGGCTATACAACAGCCGTCAATAACGGAAGCTATAAAAATTTCGTACATGACGGCGCAGGTTACGGCCTTGCGCAGTGGACATGGCACACGCGCAAGCAGAATCTGCTCAACTTCGCAAGGGCGCAGGGCAAATCAATTGACGATCTGCAGATGCAGCTGGAATTCCTCTGGCAGGAGCTGCAGGGGTACAGTAAGTCGATGGCAGCACTCAAGGCCGGCAAGTCCATCAAGTCGGTCTCCGACGTGATTCTGACAGATTTTGAAAAGCCTGCAGACCAGTCGAGCTCTGTGAAAAACCGCCGGGCGAATTTCGGAAGAGAGATCTACGACCGCCAGACATCCGGGAAGGCGCAGCCGGCAGAGGGTGCTGTAAAAGAGCCGTACGCACTCCAGTTTGGTGCATTCTCAAAACAGGAGAATGCCCGGAAGCGTGCCAAAGATCTGGAAAAGAAAAACATCTTCATCTGTGTAGAGGTCGAGAAGATTGGCAGCTTCTGGAAGGTGAGGAGCAAGAACCGCTTTGCGACTGCTGCAGAGGCATCGAAAGCCAGGGACCAGCTGAGTGCGAAGAAGATCAACTCTGTGATCGTGGAGGTGTAAAAGATGGGAATCCTTTATAAAGTCCAGTCCGGAGCATATAAGAACACGGTCAACGCGACCGTTGCCGCCGTGACCGTCCGGAAGAAGATTGAAAAATATCTGAAAAAGATCGGGAGCAAGGAAACCGTATCCGTGGCTGTTGTCTCTTCCGGAGACTGGCACAAAGTCCAGGAAGGTGCCTTTGCATCAAAGGCTAATGCCGAAAAAAGAAAAAAGCTCCTGAGAGATGCAGGGATCTATGCGGTTGTCATCGAGACAAAAACGCAGGATACTCCCGAACCCGCTCCGAAGCCCGCGGAGCCGAAGAAGCAGCACAGGATCCGGATTGCAGCCCTGGCGTTTTTTGATACCGGAAGCGAGTCCAAACAGTTCGGTGACTGTACAGCCATCATCGAGTACGGCGACGATGACAAGACTGTCGAGCACGCGGTGCTGATTGATACAGGAAAAGCGCTGTCATCCGCCAACATCATCAAAAAACTGAAGGCACTGGGAGTTAAAAAGCTCGATGCGATTATCATCAGCCATGCCCATGGCGACCACTATGGCGGCGTGACGAATATCATGAAGGCGTTCCCGACGGCTGAAATTTATGTCCCTGATCCGGCCGGGCTGGACAAGTACCAGAAAGCCTACGGAAGTGCACTCCGGAGCCAGTACAAAAAAGCAAAAGGCCACTACATGAGCAAAGGAACAACATGGTCTATCGGATCCATGCTGTTCGAATGTATTTATATCTGTCCTGCAGGTTCCCTGAAGGAACATGATTCCCATCACTTCGTGAACAATCAGTCGGCAGTCCTGAGAATCAATCTGAACGGGTGGATCTATCTCACGGCAGGCGACCTCCAGAACGAGGGCAACAACCTCCTCGTGAAGGCGGTCAAGAACCTGAAGGCGCACATTTACAAATGCCAGTGGCATGGCGACGCCAATGCCTGCAACGAGACGATCTGCAAAGCAGTCCGGCCTTTGGTGGCTTTTTTAAATTATCACCACAAGGAAGGCTCCGGCAGGGGGACGACGAGAAAGCGCCTCCAGGCCGTCGGAGCTGTTGTGGCCAGAAACTGGGAGAATGGAGATATTTACATCGACTGCCTGCCCGACGTCATGAAGCTGTCATGCTCCAAGGGCAATCTGTCGAAGACATGGCGGAGGTGACGCGTGGGCAGATACAAAGTAAGCCTTACAACGAAGCTTTATCCTCCGCAGACCGGCATGATCGTCATCGAGCCGGAAGACTACACACCTGCAGAAGTGCAGGCGCTGAAAAAGTCAGGAGCGAAAGTACTCGCATATCTTTCCGTCGGATCCGCATCTGACGAAAGAAAGTATTACGGCACACTTGAGCCGTACTGCATGGAAAAGCTGGAAGACTGGCCTCATGAGAGATACCTGGATATCACGCAGGCGGTACCGCGCAAATGGCTGCAGAATCAGGCGCTCGCTTTAAAAAAGATGGGGTTCGACGGATATTGGCTGGACAACATCGATGTGTATGAGGGACACAGGACCACAGCGATGTTCAACGCCATGACATCCGTCATACAGGGGATCAAGGCTGTGGGCGGATATGTGATGCTCAACGGAGGCATCACATACCTCACCGACCTGATCATTCCTCACAAGGTGCAGCTGGGAGCCTACAAAGATTCCAAGAACGCAAAAAGAATGGAAAAGGCACTGAAGAGCAAAAACTTCGGGGCTGCGACAGTGGAGATGGACAATCTCAAGAAAGTCCAGTCCGGAGCATTTTCCAAGAAGGACGGAGCGGATCAGCTTGTAAAGAAACTGCACGCTGCAGGCTTTGGCACTGCAAAAAGAATCACCCTTTTCGACGGGAAGGCATCAGCATTTATCGACGGGGTGACGCAGGAGGAAGTGTTCTCGCTGATCACGGACTACAAAGGCACCGGAACATTCGGGAAGCAGTCCCAGGATGAATCCGAGCGCTACCAGGCACACATGCGCCGGCTGGCGAAGAATGGGATTGACTGCTATCTCCTGGAATATACAAAAAGCAACACGCTCAAGCTCCGGATCAAAGCATTTTGTGATACAATTGGAGCGACGGCCTGCATCTCTGATGATGTAGATCTGTAAGAGCATAGAGCCATCCGCATGCGGGGACTATGCAATATAAAACCCCGGAGCAATAGCTCCGGGGAACATTTTCACTCCATATCACACGAAATATCACACAAATTATCTGAGACCGGCGTAAATGCTGGGAATGTTGGCGGGTTCGAGTCCCACCGCCGGCACGATTTGCGAGACCCGCGTAAACACTGGACTTCGCGGAAAAGCCAGTATTTATGCGGGTCTCAGACGTTTAACACAGTAAACAAGTGTTTAATCAGATAAACAAATATTCAAAAAAATAGAAATCTGTATCACACGAAATATCACACGAAGCGGTCAGGCGCCGAATACTTCCCCGAAATGAGCATTCAGTTTTTCCTGTTCTGCCTTCATGACATCGGGCAGCGTATCACGGTAGACGCGCTTCATGACATTGTCGGTTTTCCAGCCGCCCATCTCCATGATGTAGGCATCCGGCACACCAAGAGCGTGCGCGATCGAGACGTAGTAATGCCGGAGATCGTGAAAACGGAACCTCGTCTCGCATCCGCATGAACGGACGGCACGCCGGAAGCGATTGGAGACCTGCTCCGGATGCAGAGGGACGACACGGCCGTGGGTGGGAACGATGATCTGAGCCATGACCTCAGGCGGAAGGACAACGGTACGGTTGCTCTCGTCGGTTTTTGGTACCGGCTTGATCACCCAGAAATTATCCTTATCCCGTACCATGGACTTGGAGATGCGGACGCGGTTGCCAGAAAAGTCTGACGGTAAGAGAGCACAGATCTCTCCGCGCCGCATGGAACCGAAGGCGGCCAGCAGGACGGCGGTCAGGAGCTCCGGCCGGTCCTGGATATGATTGAGCAGGAGTTTGATCTCATCGTCGCAGGGGGTGTGCAAGAAGGGCTTCGCACTGGACGGGATGGCAACATCGAAGGTATGCCCTCCGCAGTAGGCGACAGCACTATTAAACAGGCCTACAACATTTTTGATGTATTTATGGCTGCATTCGGGATAGAGACTGTTCACCCATCGCTGCACCTGAGTCTGTGTAAGATGAGGGATGAGCTCGGACTGGATCGGCGCGATCCGCTTCTTCAGGTAGATCTCATATCCTCGGATCGTGGAAGGAGACAGAGCCTTCTCCTTGACATCAATGTATTTGCGGACCGCATCGTAGACGGTGACATTGTCGCCGTAATCCTGCTGGGAGATCGCCCACTCCGCAGCCAGCCGCTCACATTCTTTCTTTCCTTTCCGGGAAGGATCCTTCACGGTGAAGGATTTATAATATTTCTTCCCGGCTTCGTTGTATCCGGCAAAGACCTGGCATCTCCAGGAGCCGGAGGGTAATTTTTTTGCAGTTGCCATAAAAAACCTCCTTTAGGGTGTGAAAAATTAAGCCCCAAAGGAGTAGAATATTTGCCGTAGGATCCGGCTCCTCTGGGACTGGTTTCTATATCAACCGCTCGACCTGTTGCCGCAGGCCGGGCGGTTTTTGCTGTTATTAGTCAACTGTAAGTCAACGATTAGTCAGCGCTTAGTCAACGCACACAACACGTTAAATGCGTTAATCGTGCGTTTATCTTTTGAAATCGCACGTATTTTCAAAAGAAAAGCAAAAGACACAACCAAATGAGCAAAGGCACAACTTTATATCGACTAAATCAACTTAATTAGTTGAGATAAAGTTGAAGCAAAGTTGAGATGAAGCTGAGGGAAAGTTGAATTAAAAGTTGGCCAGAAGTTAATCATATACTTGTGATACACCGTATTCAGCCTGGTCATGAGTAAAGCCTTCAAACTCTAACTGTTCAATCAATTCTTTCCGCGAGAAGCTGCTCGAATTTAAATAATCCTGGGCTTTTCCGACGGCCTGTTCTTCCCAGCTTGCTCCGCAGTTGTCTGCGGCATAAACACACTCTGAATCGGTGTATCCCTCATACTGCAGTTGCTCAATCAAGCCAGAGCGAGAGAAATGCATGGAAGATAAATACCTTTTAGCCTGCGCGAGAGCGTTTCGATCGCCCGTTGACGGTTGGAACGAGTCTGATGGAGCATCGAGGCCGGCAGAGGGGGAAAGTGAAAATAGAAGTTTCACATATTCGCCAACAGAACTCGAGTCATTGCTGATATCGTTGGAAAAAGTAATTGCGGAAACACCACCGCCGGGATTACTGAAAAGAGTTACAAGCTCAACAACCTTTATATCGCCAATGGACCCGCCTATCGTAAAGTTTAATCCAGTATTCGAGCCATAAGTCTCACGGTGCATATCTTCTGAACGCAGCACCACATCAAACCGCTCGCCGTATCCATCAACAAAGTCTTTAGTGGAACCGCTATAAGAGAAAAGGGCATCGAGATTATCATAATCGTTGATTACATCATAAGTAATGCATGGGTAACTGCCGTCTTCGACCAGATATAAAATACCGCCATCGTCAACCCAGTCAGCTGGAATACGCGCATCAAATCCACCGATAACAATATTCTTGTATCCGTCAACAACATCTTCGGATTCTACAATAGCTTCTTGTTTTTCTACTGATTGAGCCTCGGATACAGTGCCTGATGTGGATCCGCATCCAATAATCAACGTAGCGCAGCACATGATAGCGAGCAGTCTTTTCATAACGTACCTCCGTCAATATTTTTGTCTATTTTCAATGACCTTTCCGATAATTACAACAGGGAGCCTTTCTATCTCCTCGTTAGAAAAGCAGATCGGAGGATAGGCAGGATTGAAGCTGATCAGGCTTATTCCGTTTTCGTGCTTCGCGAGGCGCTTGCAGGTAGCAGTATCGCCATTTACTTGGGCGATGACGATATCTCCGCTTTCTGCATCGGGCTGCTGGCGAACAATGACGACGTCGCCTTCGCAAATACGCGGAAGCATGGAGTCTCCCCTGATCCTCAGTCCGAAGAATTCACCTGTACGTGCTAAAGCCTCGGGAATCTCCTCATAATCGAGAATTTCCTGGATTGCATCGATGGGAATGCCAGCGGCCACCCTTCCGACGACAGGAATCCGTACAGCCTTGGTATTGAAAAATATTTTTCTGCGGTCGTGGGGCTCCATGATATCGGAACGCTTCACATTGAAATAGGCGCATAGCATATCTATTTTGGGCATTTTAGGAGTTCTGGTCCCGTTCATCCATGCAGAAATAGTTGCCTTGCTCAAATGAAGGTCTTTGGCTATTTCGACCTGTGATTTTCCTCTCTCATATGCAATTCTTTTCAGATTCGAGGCAATTACTGCCGAGTATTCTTTTTCAGTCATTTTAAAGTCCTCCGTTATTCTACAAAAATGATACACAAAAACATTTAAAAAGTCTACAATTTGTGTTGACAGTCTACAAAACGTAAATTATACTAATGCATGTAGTTGCAAATCGTTAAAGGAAATACAGAAAGGAGGTGTGCAAGTGCCTAAAATTACGATGGAAGCAGCTCGGGTAAATGCGAAATTAACACAGGACCAGATGGCTCAGAAGCTTGGAATTTCAAGGGGTTACTACAACAATATGGAAAAAGGGGCTGTAGAGATCAAACCCGCATACATCCTCGGGTTTTGCCAGATAACCGGATTCAGGGTAGATGATATTATTTTGCCCGAACGGTCTACAAAATGAAAACTTTTTTGCAAGGGAGAAGAACAATGAGGCCAATGGAGAAATTATTCGCCGGTGGCCCGAAGCGAGACAGCCTGCGGATCATCGGAACACTGGTTGGCGTATCGCCTGCGGCGATCGCAGGATACGCCAAAGACAAGGAGAAGTTGAAGTCGGCCAGAGCGCGGACTCTGGCCCTGCTGATCCAGCGCGCAAGACTCACGCCGGAAGAGACAGCGGAAGTCATCGCAGAGCTGGCCAAATAGGGAGAGAGCATTGACTTACAGAGAAGTAGTGAAAGCCGCAATCAGCGGGAAGGAGAAAAACACCAGGGCGGCCAGCTGGGTAAAGAAAGCAGGCGGCATCGAGAAAGTCACCGAAGAGATGGCTTGCCGTATCGTGAAGATCTGCAGACTGAAAGCTCCGGGCAAGAAGAAGGAGGCGTAAGGTGTTCTTCTACTATGACGAGCCGGCAGAGGGCGCATCAGACTTGACGATCTGTTCTGGCTTGAATGAGAAGAAGACTTCAATGCAGGGTGAATACACAATTGCGGAGCTCAGGCAGGTTGGACCATTAGAATTCAGAGCTGTTCCAACAGGAAACTACATCCTTACCAGAAACGGGAAGAGAAAGCGGGAGACCGTTGGAAAAGAATTTATAAACACTCAGGTGGGGAAATTTGAACTCCGGGAATGGTACAGCTACATGGAGGAAGCTGTCCGCCGTGAAGGGGCGGAATGGCTGCTGAACGCAATTATTGAACACGTCAGCGCACATTGCTTCTGGTTCCACTCCAAAAAGGAGATACGGAACTATGCACTGGGGTGCTTGTCGAGCGGCGCATACCATAGCTGGAAGCTGTGAGGAGGCAAAGACGCCGGAGCAAACCAACGGTAAAGGCGAGGCAAAATGTTCTTTTATTACGAAGAGGAAAAGCCGAAGGTCGGAAGAATCGACCACAAGAAAGAGATCATCAAGATTATCAGCAGCATGTCCGGCAGCCGATCAGAGTATGAGATCTTCTCGGACTGGATCCGGTGCATGGCCATCGCGATCGAAAACAGCACACATGTATTCCGCAACGAGATATGGCAGGAAAGAGAAAAGCTGTATAAGGACACGATGAACAGGTACACCCTGGAGGAACGGCAGAAGTTCCCTGAGATGCTGGCACACCTGACCATGGCTTTCGAAGAGGGTCCGGACGATATCATCGGAAAGGTCTACATGGAATCCGGCATGGGTTCCAGAGTTACGGGGCAGTTTTTTACACCTTTTAATATCTCGGAAATGGTGGCTCGCTTGTCGCTTGAAACGAGCATCGAGCAGTACGAAAAAGGCGAACTGGAAAAGATCACGGTCCTGGAGCCGTCCTGCGGAGCGGGTGGGATGATCATCGCGGCCGCAAGAGTTTTGCAGCAGAGAGGCATCAACTACCAGCAGGCCATGGACGTAGTCGCGCAGGATCTCGATTGGAAAGGCGTGTACATGTGTTATGTGCAGCTCTCGCTCCTCGGAATCAGTGCAATCTGCGTCCAGGGAGACACACTCTCTGATCCGTATGTTCCCGGGAAAACGGAGCAGTCACACATCCTGCAGACGCCGAAGAAAGCGGGGATGCTCATATGAGTAAGTTTGAGGACGAGCTGATCATTGCTCTGATGCCCTACATAAAAAGCGAGAGCATGCAGGCGGTAAAGATGCAGATTCAGATGGTGACGCACAACTACGACATCAAAAAAGCGGAAATGGAGCTCACTGTATACGAGGGAGATATCAACGAGGCGATGATCAAGCGCTTCGCAATGGCAAAGATCGCTGCCGGCCTGTCACAGAGGACGATCAAATACTACGTGCTCACGACGAAGAAATTCTTCGAAGAAATGAAAAAGCCGTACAGCCAGATTACACCGGATGATATCAGGTACTACCTCGCGATCAAAGTCCAGAGAGACGGATGCACGAATGTGACGGCAAACAATGAAAGACGATGCATATCTGCTTTTTATGGATGGCTGCAGAAGGAGGAAATCCTTTTGAAGAATCCAATGAACAAAGTAGACCCGATCAAGACGGAGAAGGTGAAGAAAAAAGCATACGACCTCATGGACCTGGAGAAGATCCGCCTCGGGTGCAGAGGGAATAGAGAGAAAGCCATTGTGGAGACACTTGCATCGACATGGTGCAGAGTATCGGAACTGGTAGGCATAAGGATCGATGCAATCGAAGGGAACAAGATACTCGTAAAGGGCAAAGGTGCGAAGGAGCGGTATTGCTTCTTGAATGCCAGGGCGAAGCTGGCCATACAGGTATATCTCGCAGAGAGGAAGGATACAAACCCGTACCTTTTCCCGAAGGCAAGATACACCGTGAACGCAGCGGAAAAGTACACAAAAGGAAAACACAGAGGGGAAGCCTGGAACTGGTACATGGATCCGGAGATGGTAGACGAGAAAGACGCGTCAGATAAAGGGACTGTCGAATCGATCATCAGAAAAATCGGAAAGAGAGCGGGAGTTACAAACTGCCACCCTCACAGATTCAGGCGGACCGGAGCGACGCTCGCTCTTAGGTCTGGAATGCCGATCCAGACAGTGTCGAAGCTCCTCGGCCATAACTCAATTGAAACCACACAGATATATCTGGATGTATCAGACGACGAACTCGGCGCAGCACACGCCAAATATGTAATTTGATTTTTGCGCCGGCGCAAAAGAAAAGAAAAGGAGAAGTAAAAAGATGGAAAAGACCACAGGAACAGCAAAGGTAACAATGGAAGCCTTCGGAGAGAAATTCGAGCAGACCGGCGCCGCAGTGATCGCATTCGTCATCAAACCAGAAGAGCGGGAAGAAGCGACCATGACGATGGCAGTGGGGGGGTCAAGCATTAGAGACATCATTACGGCGGCTGCGAATGGAGTACCGAGTTTGCTCAAGCAGATGTGCAGAGACAACTACGATGCATACAGAGCGGGAGAACTTTTTATAAAAATGTTCCAGGAATACATGCGCGATGACAATCCGGCCAGGACGCAGGTCCAGCGCTCTGAAATCGTGGAGGCTAAAGAAACCCGGGAGGAGACCTGATGTACATATACGGGAAGCATCCGAACGAAGGAAATGCGGAAGCGTCACAGGAAGAGGTAGAAAAGGCACTCGGGATCGAGCTGTATCCTTGGCAGATTTCCTACATCAACAGGGAAACGTGGAGGCGGGCGGGATTCAGCACAGCGAAGTGCCTCAGGAGGCTTCTGGTGGATGACGGGATGCCGAGGGAGCTGACGAGAATCATCTACGTATCAGCGGACGCGAAAGAGAGATTTGAACAGAGAATGCTGATCGAAATCATGCAGAAGCTGAAAACGGCAGGTGTTGAATACAACACATTTGCCTTGCGGAAAAGACACATGCACACGGGAGAAAGGGGAACGGAGGTGAGATGGCCATGAAGAGACTTGTAAAGGTGATCACAATAATCGCATTTATGCTCCTCATCATCGGCGGATCCGCGCTCGACAGCCGGAACATCCTCGTTCCAATAGCAATGATCGTTCCGGCGCTCGTGTGGTTTGGGCTCCTGGCATGGGCCAACAGGTAGAGGGAAGGGAGAAGTAATGATCAGGATAGAAGACGAGCAGTTCAAACCGCTCCGGGAGAACATCAATTTCATGCTCGACAAGACCATCAGGGACATGATGGACACAGGAGAGCTCAAAGAGACAGTGACGGCAAAGATCGGAATCACAATTACACGGCAGTCTGTGCAGGTGACGCCGACAACGACAAGGATGGCCTATGTGCCGGAATTCAAATTCAAGGTAACCATGGCAAAGCAGATTCGCCAGGAAGTGGAAGGAGAAGTATACGAGGACCAGATGGAGATCATTGCAGACGCCTACGGCAATCTGGAATACAAACAGATGCCGGGTGCAAGACAGATGTCTCTGTTTGATAAGCAGTAAGCAGATGGGAGGAGAACAATGTTTGATAAGTTCGGAGAATTTGATTCTGCAGAAGAAATGAATGAACTTGCGCAGAACCTCTTTAACGAGGGGGACATCGAGAGTATTAAAACACTCGCTGCCGAGAACGGCCTCGAAGGCTGGACGGTAGACAATTACATCGAAGGATATGAGCCGGTATTTGTGGACGCGGCGGAAGCTGCGATCGGAAAGATTGAGATCGAGCAGAAGGATCTGAAGCCCAAGGACATCATGGTCGACTGGTGCGAATACATCAAGACATCATCCATGGAAGACGAAGAGATGGCCAGGGCTGTACGTCGGAAAGGCAAGAGCCTTAAAGCCTGCATCGGTGAAATCTTGAAATGGGCCTTTGCACATCAGCAGCCCGTAGACAAAGACATCATCAAAGCTGCAGGAGTAAGCGCAGGAAAGATAACGATCGGCATGCCTGGGCGGGCAGAGGCAAAGAAGATCATCCGTGAGTACTACCTGGGGGCCGGAAAATGAAAAAGAAGGACTTGCTGAACATCACGCTCCCGGATGTTCCGGAAGAACTGGTGCGCGAAGCATTAAATGATCGATGCATAAGGAGGGGATTCGGAGTCTACGGTACAACGTACGAAGTAAATAGCTATGGGACACAGCTGTACTTCGGCGCCTGCATGGAGGGAGGGATCCTCATCATACAGATGTGGGCACGCCTGGACCTGACAAAAGGGAGCTACGAACCCATATCCGTGACATATATCGACGAGGGCGCCGAAAAATGGATAACCAGAAAAGAAAACAGATGGTCCGAGGCGCTACTGGAAAATGTCGTTCAGGAATACCGCCATCAGCCAAAGACATACTGGGCGGCAAGAAATGTATCAACAAAAGAAGAAACAGCGCTCTGCAACGAACTGCTCGGGACAGAGGAAGACAGTGTTGAAGATGCGGTCAGTGTATGGCAGGCGAGAGTCAGGGCAAGGGAGAACCTAAAAAGAGCCGAGAGAAGAAAAGAAGACTGGGACAGGATGATGGGCCTGATACCCGAAAAACCTGCGGATTTCACACAATGAGCAGAGGGTGAGGGCACGATCGACGACAACTTCCTGCTTTTCAAGAGACAAGGGAAGACATCGGAAGTGTACTGCACATACTGCGGCGCCACTTACGAGACAACGGAAAAGATGCTCCACAACGCGGGGAGAAAAACACACTGGGGCTACGAGAGGAAACACAGAGGGTTCTGCAGGGAATGCCGAAATTTCTTCGACACGAAATCATGGCGCAAGCAGGACGAACTGAGAACATCGAGCTGGGTGGTGCTTCCGCAGGTATCAGGGGAATACATCTCCATGAGGTCTTTCGAAGTGGTGAAAAAATTCAGCAAAAAAGCTGAGTTCGGCGAAGAAGAGAAATGGGAGGAAAAAACAGCTATCCGGGAAGACTCCAGGATATTCGCCGATCCGCAATCATTCGAGTCTGTTGACAGCTTCAGGTGGGAAATCGCTTATTCGATTAGCAAAACAGAAGCGTGCTGGAGGAGAGTAAGAGGACTCGATTACAGCCGGAGCAGATATCCGTACCAGATCCAATTCGGGAATATGTACATGCGGAATGCAGAGGAGATCTGCAGGGCGGCAGGGATGCAGAAGTTCCTGTATGAAAAATGCCAGGGGAGCCAGCACGACAGCCCGCAGAGAATGCTGATCGAGATCGCGAAAAAGAAATATCTCGAATATCTCTATAAAGCAGGCCTGAACAGAGTAGCGGAAGCAGCCATATCAAAGAGCTGGATGAAGTGCATGAAGCTGAAGGAAGACGCACGCAACCTCAAGGAGCTACTGGGGATTGATGGACAGATGCTCCGGACCATGAAGGATATTGACGGCCACTACGAAATGATAGAAACGCTGAGAGAAATAGCAAGGCGGAAAGAGAAAGTGGACATCGAAACGCTCCGGGCCATGAACGAGAGCGAAGTATTCATTGGCCATCTCCTGACAGAAAAGACCGGGATGACGGTACAGAGGACAATGAACTACCTGAAAAAACAGGCTGCAAAAGAAAACAAAAGCCTGCCCGGGATCCTGGCGGAATACAGGGATTATCTCAGCGTTGCGGAACGGCTGGGATATGACACAAAGGACGAGATTATCTGCAGGACACCGGACCTGAAGCGTATGCACGACAGATATTCAGAACACTATAACCAGCACAAGGACCAGATCGAGGAACGCAACGCGGATAAGAAATATGCAGGCATAAAAGAAGGCTCTGAAAAGAACACAAAACATTTTCATTACGAAAAAGAAGGCCTGCTGATATTGGTACCGGGAAGTGCATCAGACATCATCCGGGAAGGAAGGGAACAGCACCATTGTGTAGGGGCATCGAACCTCTATATGGAACGCATGCAGAAGGGAGAAAGCTACATCCTATTCCTCCGGAAGAAGGAAGAACCGGAAAAGCCATACTACACGCTTGAAGTCACATGGGACGGCCATGTGAGGCAAAGCTACGGAGCCTTCGACCGCAAGCCGGATCAGGAGAAGATAGACGGCTGGCTGAGATATTTCTCCAGGGCGGTAAAGAAGCGAAAAGAGAAAGAGGAAGCAGAGCAGCGCGTACTGGTAGCGGCTGTATAAGGAGAAGCCAATGGATTATGTACAGATGACACTGGACGACTGGATGTCGCTCAAGAAAGAGATCAAGGAAGAATTTATAAAGGCGTCCGCCAGCTTCGTCCGGATCGGATACCTGCTCCGGAAAGCAGAGGACAGCGAAGGCTACAAGAATGACGGATACGACAGCCTCGCCGAATGGGCGCGTGATGAGCTCGGTTTGACGGCCACATACGTCTCCCGCTTCAAGGCCATCAACGCCAAATACAGCGCCGATGGATATTCAGACCACCTGCTGCCGGAATTCGTGGGATATGGTTCCGCAAAGCTGGGCGAGATGCTCGCTCTTCCGGACGAAGACATGGAGATGTTGACTCCGGAGATGAAACGCAGCGACATCCGCGCACTGAAGGAATTCAACCGCCAGGAGCCGGAAGCTCCGGACGCGGAATCGTGGATCCTGGAGATGATGGAGATCATCCCGGCGGAAGTAAAGAAAGACCTCGCAAAGGAATGCCTGCAGGGGGCACTGGATGGAAAGAAATGCTCGGACATCCTCAACCCTTCAGGGAATTCCATGAAGCGCACACGCGCAGCCATGGTGGCGATGACGGACGAAGGGCTGTTCGTGAAGACCTTCGGCCCGGAGGGAGGCCGCAGGAAGATATCATGGCAGGATTTCGCGCAGATGCTTTGTGAGCGGTACGAGAAATGGAAACCGCAGGAAACCATAGCGAAGCCCGCAGAAGTTCCGCAGGCAAAGGAACCCAAAACAGGAATTCCGCCGAGCGCGGTGCAGGAAATGTCAGAGGATGATGTCAGGACCAACGAGGAGGCTGTGGAGGCCATGGCCATTCTGGGAGAGGAACATGTGGAGGCTGTTGCTTCAATGGGGACAGCTGAGGCCAGAGAGGAGACGGACGCAGATGTCAGCAGGACCGATGAATCCATTGACCATGGAGCGACTGAAGGAGTTGATGAGGCTCTTCGAGCCGATCCGGAAGGAACAGAAGATCAGCCCATCGAAGATCAGGAGGACAGCGTATATCCTGAAGGAGATGCGGACGGACAGGGAGAAGTACCTGAGGATAAACCGGGCGGAGCGCCGGAAGCGGATGCGGCAGAGGGCACTGATCCGGAAGACGATGAGGAAGAGCAGCCGACAGAGGATGCCGGGGAAGAATCTGCAGACATCATGCCTGCTCCGGAAGAGCCAGTTGCGCCGGCGCAAAAACCTGAAGAATCCAAAACATATCAGGATGCGAAAGCCATGATGGACGGCATCAATGCTGCATTTGTAAGGAAAGATTGGGACAGGATGCTCGGCCTCCTGGAGGGGCTGGAGCCGGCAATCAGGAAGCTGAGAAGGGAGAAATGGCAGGAATCATGAAGAGAACGGAAGAAATCTACAAGGCACTGGAGAAAACGATGGAATTCGTCGTGGAAGCAGGAAAGGCGTGCATCGGCGTGAATGCTGACGCAGAAGCAGTGAGGGACCTGGCGGACTCGAGAGATGAAGTCTGCTCGAGTAATGGCCGATACGCCATCGATTATGCGATTAAGCAGATCTCGAGCGTGGCCGTCGAGAAAGTCAGCGACGTGGACTGCCTGATCAACAAGGCAATCGAGGCTGCAGAAGACGGCCTCGCAGAACCGGAAGCCGAAAAAGGCCACAGGCCGACGGAAGCGGAGCTCAGGGATATCCACAGGGTGGAAACCTACGAAGTGCCGCCCGAAGAGAATGAGAACCCGCAGGCAATCCTTGATAAATTGTATTTCGCAGTAAAGGAAACACGCGCGGGTGCAGATGTGACAAATATCACATTCACAAAACCGGGCGAAGCCGTGATCTACTTTTACACCGGAGCATCGAAGCGGGTGAACATCGAGTGTGATTCCGGCATCGCCATGATCGTAGATGTATGCAGAGCACTGATGTAAAGGAGGAACCATGAGCAAAAGAGCCAAAAGACACATTGCAAGCTTCCTGATCGCGCTGGCCATGGCTGCGATTCTGCTCCTGCTGATCGCATCAACTGCCGAAGCAAAGAACGTCGGAATGATTTCTCGGAATGCTGACGGAGATGTATTCCTCTCGGAAACTGGCTGGGTGCAGGTCGGGAGTGATACATACTATTCACACAAAACAAAAAGCAGGATGTACCAGGTCGGGGAGGCCTGCAGGAATACATACCGATGGCGGGGAAATAAACTGTATTACTTCGAAGATGATGGAAAGATGCTTCGAAGTAATACGAAGTACATCAAGCTGAACAAGGACCATTCGGTGCACTACATCTACATGCCGGGAACTAATCACAATGACCGGTACAATGCCCGCCTGGGAAGATACCAGAAGCGCGACCGCAAAGGCCATTGGAAGGAATATGGCATGCAGACGAACGTCTGGTGGATGTGCGACATGCAGGAGTAAGGGAAATGGAATGCAGATGCGGAAAGCGGATCTCAAGATACCTGAAAGGGACATGCATGGCATGCAGATATAATGCCATGCTGCAAAAAAAGAGTGCCGACACATGCTCCGGGCAGGAGAAAGCAAAGAAAAAGCCGAGGATCATCGTGAATGTTTCAGAGCTCCCGAAGCCGTATCTGCCGCCTACACTGCCCGTGAAGATCGGAGAAGTTGTACCGGATCACGAAGTCGCAAAGCACAACAGCTTCTTCTCGGACTTTAACTGCGAGAGCAGCGAGGAGCACAGGCGCAGGGGAAGGGCCAATAATGCATTGACCCGGCCATACACCGAAGCCGAGGACGAGATGATACTCGGTATGGATGCAGAAGGAATGACATGCACACAGATTGCGGTACGGCTCAACCGACGCCCTGCGGGCGTAAGACAAAGAATCAATAAATTGAAAAAACGGGAGAAAGAAAAGGAATGATCACAGGAAAGAGGATTAGATACTGCCAGTGGTGCGGATGCTCTTTCCTGGAGACTGCGAGCCGAAGGATTTATTGCTCGAAAAAATGCGAGAGACAAGCGAAGCACAAGAACAGAGAGAAAGAGGATGTTCCGCCTCGAGGGAGACTGCTGCAGCCGGAAGTCAGGATATGCAAAAGATGCGGAACACCGTTTGTAACCGATCACGAGGGCAGGCGATATTGCTCAGACAGGTGCAGATATGGGAACGTGCAAAAAGTGTTACAAGAGGGACAGATGTCTGGAAGCTAATGAATATGGGAAATGTACCGAATTCAAAAAAAGATCAAGCATCACGGCGGAAATCGAGCAGATTAACGCTGAAATGCGATCCGTCTCAATTACCAGAACCGACATTGCCGGAGACTCCGGTGATGACGAGGGAGAAGAAACCGAAGGAGATAGAGAATATTCTGAAGGATTACTTCTTTCATTCTGCGATGCGGTCCAGAAGGAGGCAGTGAACAATGAATGGTATCGTGTTTTTGGCGGCAGCACTATTAATGCTGTGCTTCGCGATGGCACTGGCGTACATCTCGATTATAGCCACAAAGATATATACGCTGGAGACCAAAGAGAAGAAAACGAGGACGTCAAGGGAGCATTATAAGACCTTCGACCTATCTGCGACAAAGCTGGAGAAAAGGCCGGAGCCATGACATGGACATCGAAAAGCGGATGGATCTGCGGCATGTGCTTATCATGCCGGCAAAGAGAGGCATGCCCGGGAGGGAGCGACGGCATAAGCTGCAGCAATTACATTCCTCCGGAGCCGACAAGGCCCGAATGGAAGGATATATACCGGACCGCCCTCAAGAAGACGCTCGACAGCCTCAACACAACAGTGAAGATCTATCGGATAGGACACACAAAAGCGATCCGGGATGCAATGCTGCAGATCCACGGATTCAGCGAAGAGGAAGTTAAAAGCATAGAAAGAGAGATTGAAGATGATATGCATCCAGTGCCAGGACGGCGCGATATTCTTCCCGGATGAAGAGATCGTCACGCCGAAAGCAGTTGCCAGCGGACACAGCCCTGCGATCGCATTCAAAGCAAAGAATACCGGAGGTATGCAGTTTATCAAACGCTACCCGTCCGAGGAAAAGCGGGACAAGGCTCTGCGGGACATAGAAGCAGCCATGCAGGCGGAGGATCCCGCCGACGAAAAAAGAAAAATAGAGGAAGCATTCCAGGCGAGGCTCACAGCCACCGAAAAGGAACTGGAAGAGATGCGCAGCCTGATCAAAAAAGAAACACCCAAAAAGTCAAAGAAGCAGAAGTCGAAGACTGCAAACCGGAAGAAGCCGAAAGAGCCCGAAAAGGAATTCTCTCCTCCGACAGATGAAGAGATCATCGCATACATCAAGGAACGCCAGATGGATGCGAAGCTCGGGCAGCCGGCTGAGACCATCGCGGAAGCCTTCCGTGATGTCTACGAAAAAGAGGAGGAAACCGGAGAGAAGGACGAAAACGGGTTCTCCATCCGCAGAATCGTATGGAGGAAGGCGAACGGAGACATGGTCCAGGACTGGAAAGGGTGCCTGCGCACATTCAAGGGCCGGCAGCTCATGTGGAAGGGTGAAGCCACCGTCGCGAAGGAATCCGGAAGACAGAAAGCAAAGAATAACCAGTTCTGCGAATTTGGCCAGAATCAATATACAGACGAGGAGATCGAAGATCTCGAAAATGACCTATTGAACAGCTCAGGAGTATAAAACAACATACCCATTCTGTTTAATCTCCTGTTTTATTACACAAGTACACGATGCGGCTGAGCTGTCCGCATCGACAGCGCCAGAAACTAAAGCGAACAAATTGACAACACAACAAAAGAAAGGAGGAAGCCTCCCTGTTCTTTGAGAAATCTCTGTGTTAAAAGCCAACTCCACATATTGTGCCACAGAAAAAACTAACGTTGTTTCGTAACTGTAAACAGATTCAAGGGCGGTGCGGCGCTGGCCGCCCGGAAAGGGGATGACCCGATTGAAAAATACGAAGATTGAATGGTGCGACAGCACATTTAACCCGATAACAGGCTGCCTGCACCATTGCCCTTACTGCTATGCCAGGACAATGGTCCACAGGTTCGCCGGCCAGATAGAAAACGAAAAACAGCTGTACGAGGATGACGAACCCATCTTCGACCCGGAGGGCCGAAGAGTAGCATACCCGCACAGCTTCGCACCGACCTTCCACAAGCACCGCCTCGCACAGGTCCGTCACTGGAAAGACGAAAAGCCCAGGAACATATTCGTCTGCTCCATGGCGGACATCTTCGGTGACTGGGTGCCGGAGGAATGGATCACGCAGATTGCGGATGCATTCAAAGAGGCTCCGCAGCACAATTATCTTTTCCTCACCAAAAACCCGATAAGGATGATAAACCTGATCGAGCGAGGAATCCTCGAGGAGAGAGAAAACTTCTGGTTCGGTACGACATCGACCAAGGCCGAGGATGCATTCTTTACGTCAGAAACTGCAAACGCTTTTGTCAGCGTCGAGCCCATGCACGGCCCGCTGGAAGTGATCCCGCCCAACCTCCAGGAACAGCTCAAATGGGTGATCTTCGGAGCGGAGACCGGAAACCGCAAAGATAAGATTGTCCCGGAGCCTGACTGGATCCTGGAGGCGGCCTACAATTTCGAACAGCTCGGGATCCCTGTATTTATGAAAGATTCACTCATTCCGATCATCGGCGAGGAGAACATGAAAAGGGAGTTCCCGGAAGGGCTGCGACACGGTGGAGACAAAAATGAAAGTTCAATGTGATTTCTGCAAAAAGTCCTTTGAAATCAAGACAAAGGCAACGGTCGTAGGGCGCGATCCGGAAGGATTTAATGTGATATGGGAATACTTCACATGCCCGAGATGCAAAAGGAAGTACACATTCTCTGTAAAGGACGAGGAACAGAGAAGGATGATCGCAGCCGGAAAACCGATTGAGATGTTGAAGGAAAGAGAGAAATTCCTTCGGATGATTTACAAAATTGAATAGCTTTGGAGGAGGGCAGACATTGAAAGTAAAACTTGATGAAGGAGCATTCATGCCGGAGCGTGCCCATGAATGGGATGCCGGCGCAGATCTGCGGACACCGCACGATATTTTTATCGCGGGAGAAGGATATACCGTCGTTAATACAGGAATCCATGTAGAAATCCCTTCCGGATACGTCGGCATGGTGAAAAGCAAATCAGGACTCATGTGCAAACATGGGATTGTCACCGACGGGACTGTAGACGCCGGCTACACGGGAAGCATCAGAGTCTGCCTGTATAACCGGGACGGAACGAGCATGAGCTTTAAGCGAGGCGACAAGATCGCTCAGCTGGTGATCATGCCGATTATTACACCGGAATTTGAGCAGGCGGACGAGATAGAAGGCAGCGACAGAGGTGCTGGCGGATTCGGGAGCACTGGGAGGTGACGAAAAATAGATGCGAAACATAAATGATATAAAAACGAATCCGCGCATCCACATTACGGCGGCAAGCGAAGAAGGTTTCTCTGGCGAAATAGCTTTGCCGACATGGAGAGGATCAGTTATCTGCTCAACAGGTGCAGGCTGGGAACATGTAAGCGTATCACCATATAAGCGGAGGATTACGCCGTCATGGGATGATATGTGCAAGATCAAAGACGCATTCTGAAAAGACGATGAGGCAGTTATACAGATACATCCGGCAAAGGCCGATTATGTTAACAACATGCCGAACTGCCTGCACCTGTGGCGCTGCACATACAAGGATATGGTTCTGCCTCCGTCAATTTTAGTTGGTATCAAAAAGGGACAGACGCAGAAAGAGATTGCGGAAGAAATAGTCAAAGCATACGAGATTGCAGCAGAACCGGAGAAGAAAGATGCCTGACGAAATCCGCGCACGCATTGAGGCCTGCCATACAGATGACGGCATCGACCACGGTAAACGGCACCTCGAGGACTGCCTCGACTGCACTATCGCAAAGTACGAGGATGGTTACATATACTGCCCACTCACATGGTCGGGCCGAACGTGCGAGGAGTGCATGGAGATATTTGAGAGGAGGATGGAGAAGTATGAGTGATGGAATCACATTAATGATCGGCGAGGATGGTATCGCCCGCGAATATGATGACACCTATGACATTACAATCCACTGCGAGTCTGAGGAAGATCGCGAGAAGGCAATCGAAAGGATTAATAACTCTATCCCTTGCGCTTTTATCAATGGCCTCATCGCAGACCATTCCAATGCCGGGACAAAAAGCTGTGTGCTGGGCTGGCTCAAGCGGAAATGGGAGGAAGAACAGCATGATAGCGATTAAGACAACAGCGATGAAAGAAATGCCGGGTGGCTGTGATGGATGCTTTTGGTATGGGAGCAGACCTCATCCGGCTAAAGGGTGGACGGAAATCTGCGAACTTATGTGCCACTGTATGGATGATGACCAACCTGAAGAGTGGATTTACGATGGGGACAGCAGACCGCAAGCCTGCCCGCTGATTGATTTGCCCGAAGGGAGTTGTTCGGAAATCCCGAACAGTTGAGGGAGCAGTTGAGGGAAGCCACAACTTCGACTCAACTTCGAAGCAACTTTGAAGCAACTTCGTAATATTGACATGGCGGTGCAGGCTTCCTTGCTTGTTAAATGTTCCTACTGTGTCTGCAAGAGGTTCAACCCCTTTTACGCCAAAGTGCCGGCGAGCACGGAGTCTGGTTGCGGACTGCCCGAGTGCGCATAAAGGGCATCAGAGAGGAAACAGCCGCCATGATGGAGGGATAGGATGGATAGAACAGATAGTGCCATACATGAATTGTATCGGGCAATTAAAACCAATGATATTAAGTGGAATGATTTTCCAAGTATCGGATTAAGCGAATCATACTACCTCTGGTATTACGCAGAAAACCGCCTCTATATCATCAGGGACTGCATGACGGACATGCTCTATTTTATCGAGGCGAGAAGCCCTGTAGAAGCATTTGGTCTGCTTGCCGCACGCTTGGATGAAGCCATGAGAGCCGGAGAATGGTGTAAGGAGGAATATGATGGAGATTAAAGTCGATTTAAAGCCATGCCCTTTTTGTGGGACAGAAGCAAAGATAAGGAGAGGATGTGTAAGGTTTAGAAAAGGAAAGGGGAAAAGAACAAAGCATATAGCTTATACAATCGGCTGTTCTGACCCGATGTGCATCCTTTACTGCTCCAAAACAAGTGCAAGTCTATTTTTTACGGTATCCGCCAACTCGATAGAACGGATGGCGCGTAAGTGGAATAGAAGGGCGGGAGAGGAACAGGATGGAGAATAAAGAAGCAAAGGAAAAGATTTTCTCGATGCTAATATCGTGTGAAATTTCCACATACACAGCCATGTATGCTCCGGATAGAGCGGTCGTTCCGATCAGTAATCTTTTAAGCCTTATCGCAGGACTTACAAAGTACAGGGCAAGAAAAGCCCTCAGACAGCTTATTCAGGACGGGGTCATCTGTTATACATCACAGGGATGCCCTGCGATAGTAAGTTACGGGGAATACACAGAACTGATCGCAGATGCCAGACCGCCTATCAATGGGTACTGCCTTACAAAAAAGGGATTTGAAACTGCGGAGTGGAAACAGGCATATAAACAGTGGGAAAAGTCGATGGAGGAATGGGCAAATGGAGAATAGAGAAGCAATCAATATCATCAACCAGTATGACATGAATTTTCACTGGAATGATGGAGAGCCAATTCCGGCGGAACAGCTTGCAGAAGCATTCGACCTTGCTATCTCCGCACTGGAAAAGCAGGAGCGGGATAGATGGCATTCGATAGCAAAAGAAGGAAAACCAAAAGAGAGCGGAACGTATATCTGGACATGCGATGACGGAACGCATCGGAAACTCGTGACAGTAGCAAAATACTTCAAAAGAACAGGAGAGTGCATACTAACGGGAGCAAGATCTTACTGGAAGACAAAAGCATGGAAGCCGCTACCAGAACCATATGAAGAGGAGGAAAACAATGATAATGAAGGCATTAACTGAGAATACTACTAAGGAGAATGGCACTGTAGAAGAACTTAAGAATGCTTTTACTAAGAACGCCATTACAGCAGAGCAGTTCGAGGTTATTGCAGAGAAACTTCGAACTGAAAACAGGGAGCTGCAGGCGAGAGGTGAGGAATATAAAAGAAGGATCAGAGAACTGGAGAAGAGCAACGAAGAAAGCTACCTGCGCGGCCGCATTGACGGACTCGAGTTCTCGATCCGTTGCAACGGCGTTTCTGGAGATGTAGTGAGGAAGTAATGAGCGATTGGAAACATACATGCCCTATTTGCGAATATGATTTTGAACACTGCCAGTGTACATTCGCTGGCTCCGCGCATCCAGACAGGAGTATACGCAGGAGAGCGGTACTCGATCACCTGCAATACCTTCACGACGAGCAGATTGACCATCTGAGAAAAGTGCAGACAGCATGGAATACATCAGGATATGGGGAGTACCAGAAAGAGGTTGATGACCTGAAGGAGAAATGGGAGAAAGAAACGGATGATATCACTTAATGTGGAAAGCTATTGCGATGAATGCGCAGAATTCGAGCCGGTATGTCAAAAACTTTTTGCAGACTTAAAAACCATCGCGACAATTGTGGAGTGCGAACACAGATCGTTGTGCGCAAATCTAAAAAAACATATCGAGCAGGAGAAAACAGAATGAGATTTAACGACCTTCCGGAGCGATGTAAGGACTGCCAGAATCTTAAAGTATGGGCGCTCGATATGGGCGGAAATCACGCAGTCACATGCAAAAAAGGCGTATGGAATATCAAAAACAATAAATGCGACAAGAAAGAACCTTACACGGAGGAGTAAGAGCATGACATGGGGAGATTTATACAAGCGGTTTGCCAAAGAATATCCAGGGGCAAAAGCCGTTGATTACAGACCGTTTGTAGAAGGACTTTTACCAACACGCAGATCAGGTATTATTGTCTGGCTCGAGAATGGCGATGTGCTCGTGTATATGCCGAAAGTAGCCGAGAAAAAAGAGGAATGAAAGCATGGCAAGTATAGTGGTAGAAGCCGTATCGCTTATCGGCGTATTCATCGCTTGTGGCATCGCATACGCGCTTGGATATAAACAAGGGATGGATACCATGAGCAGGATCGACAACCGCATCATCGAAGAAGCGGTTAATGAAATATATGGAAAGGAGCGAGATTATGAAAGAAATCCAGGAAAGAAAGATTGTAACCAGCATCGAAGGCATCAACAAGAGTCTTGGCAGGATTGCGACATACCTGCAGAAGATAGTGGAGATGAAAGCGGACCAGTCGCAGACGGCATTGACGGTGCTTGGAGAGCTGGAGAATCTGCAGAAGACAACGGTGACAATAATGGGAGAACGGGAGGAAAGGGAAGATGATACGGATCGAGGATGCCTGCAAAGTATGCCGGCAGATGATGATTGAATATGGCAGCTGTGAAATGGACGAGGAAATTGAAACCATGATCAAACAGGAAATGGAGCAGAAAATGTGGATCACAGGATGCTCCGGAAAAGCCAGGGAAGTCCTCGAGGATATTTACGACAGAATCACGGACATACATCCCAAAATGATTGCGGAAGCAATAAAGGAAGACGGCCTCAAGGACTGGTGCAAAAAGACACAGGTTGCCTTGAATATGCTCCTGGTTAAGCTGCCGATCAAGCACGAGGAGTGAAAGAGACTCTACATATTAAGAAGTAATAGCAGCCAGGCGCTTATGCGCCTGGACATTTTATAGCAACTTTACCCACGCGCATCCGCGCGTATTACCAGTTCATAAGCTGATTAAACTTGGAGCCACAAGGGAGAATTTAAGATGCACATCAGACGCAAGTACAGGATGAAAAATTCCATAGAGGTGTGTGAGTTTAATTCAGCTAAGGTTCCGGGAGTGAACAGGGTGAGGCGACCAAAAGAGAAGCCCACCTGTGAGCGGATCAAAAAGAACAACCAGAGACGGAAGCAGCGCGAGGCCGGAAGGATGGTCGAGCAGTACTTCAACGAAGATGACCTTGTACTGACACTGACCTTCAAGAAAGAACAGAGACCGGAGGATATGAAGGCGGCGAAGAGAATGTTCAAGGACTTTGCCAATTACCTCCGGAAAGAATACCGCAAGAGATTTTATGAACTCTTTTGGATGCGGAACATCGAGGTGGGCCCTCGAAACGGATGGCACATCCATGTCATCGTGAACAGGATCGAGGGAGCGGAGTTTATCGCCAAGGATTACTGGAGGCAGTTCGGCGGTGTGTTTGTCGAATATCTGCAGGACAAGAGAGATCAAGGCAAGGACATCGGCGAGTACATTGCCAAGTCTCCGATCACGTGCGAACGCGTGGCAGAAACGTCCTGGAGCCATTCCAGAAACATCAAGAAGGTGGAGGGAGAGGACACGATCATCTCCGGCCATGCGATGACAGACAAGCCTCGAGTGCCGAAGGGATGGTACCTGGATAAAGACTCTTGCTACGAGGGAACAAATGCAGACGGATATCCCTATCGCACATACACGATCAGGAGGATCAAGAAGCAACGCATCGACCACAAGATGCCTGTGCGCAAGATCAAGGCCATTGAGGATGCGAGAAGGAGGAAAAAGAGTGGACGAACTGACAAGGCAAATTATAGACACACTCGGGGATGAGAGCCCGAAAGCGGTATTCCGTAAGCGGTCATACATAATCATATCAGGAGAAGGAAAAGCACCGCGGCTGGAAAGATGCCATGTATTTGTGCCGACGGATGAGAAAGGAACTGAGAGGATGTCGTCAAGCATTGTCGCGAGAACAGCTGCGGATGCCGGAAGGGTGTGTGACATCCTGCAGAACCGATATGGGATGACAAGATATCCGAAAGGCAAAGCAGATCCGTCATGGATGATCGAGGCGTGGGTATGAGCGGACTGTTGTTCCCGAAGACACCGCCCAAGAAGAGACAGAGGAAGCATGCAAAGCAGAGTATCGTTCAGCCAGAGAGAGACAGACACAGATGCCTGCTCTGCATGTGGGAAGGAAACTATCGGGAGCAGACAGGACTGCAGAAACATCATGTCTTCATGGGACCCTTGCGCAGCATGAGTGAGGAAGAGGGATTCTTCACCTGGCTCTGCCCGGAGCATCACACGATCGGGGGCAAGGCCGTGCATCGGAACCATGACGCATGCCTGGAGCTGCAGCAGTACACACAGGCAAAGTATGAGCAGACACACACGCGTGAAGAGTTTATGGAGTTGACAGGCAGATCATATTTGTGAGGGAAGAGAATGACAGCCAAGGAATACCTGAAAGGATATGCAGCAACTAAAGACCAGGCGGATGCGATCGAGGAGCGCATCACACAGCTGAGAGAACTGAGGGAGAGAGTACAGGCCGTCAGGCATAACGGCATGCCGAAAGCCAGGAAGCAGACAGACCTGTCGGACGCAGAGGTATCCATCGACGAACTGATCGAGATGTACATCAGCAGGATTGCATCATACATCGGGCAGGAGGCAGACATCCTGGAACGTATCGACAGGATCAGCGAGGCGGATGAAAGGACGGTCCTCATGTTCCGATACGTCAACAACAAGGACAAGTCAGGTAAGAAGCTGACATGGGATGAGATTGCGGACAAGATACCGTGCACGAAGAGGACGGCGCAGTACATTCATGGCCGGGCGCTCAAGAACTTCCCGATGGATGACCTGTAAATGTTTGCACTCTTTTGCACGGTCGCATGTGCTAATATGATATCGGGCTCTTTCCGAAAGGCTCGCATTACTTTTCCCGTGAAGAGGACAGGCAATCGCCTGTCCTTTTTGTTTGGGCAGAAACAGGAAGGAGAGAACCATGGCAGCTACCAACTGGTACACAAGTAAACGGTGGCAGAAGAAGAGAGGGAAGATCATGCGGCGCGATGGATACATCTGCAGGTACGCATCGAGGTTCGGCAGGCGGGAGCCGGCAGAGCTGGTGCATCACATCTTCCCAAGAGAGGACTTCCCGCAGTACGAACTGTGTGACTGGAATCTCATTAGTCTGTCACATGCATCACACAACATGATGCACAACCGGGACACCGGAGCGCTGACGAAGGAAGGAATCAAACTACTGTGCCGAACGGCCAGGAAAAACAATATTCCGATTCCATCACAGTATGCCGAAGTGTCAGAAAATTGAGCGAAACGAACACTCCCCCCACCCTATTGTCTGAAAACTTGTGCGATTTCGTAA
>Ga0326512_10000181_pt1 | contig 54586 bp, 66 predicted proteins | sample 1_2617_0518_D_FD_203652 | JGI IMG/M metagenome (GOLD analysis project Ga0326512, IMG submission 203652) | Bovine rumen microbial communities from UC Davis, California, United States - 1_2617_0518 | ecosystem: Host-associated > Mammals > Digestive system > Stomach > Rumen | place: USA...
CAGTTTTATTCCAAATGCGGATGCGTTTGTAAAGATTAGAATGTGTGTAATCACCCATCACTTTACCTCTACCTTGGGCAAAGGTTTTTTGTGGTGTGTCTAATATTTGTACCACAACATGAGGAATCTTATATTTGTCACATAGATAGTCAACCAATTTTTGAGCCAATCTTTTGCGCTCTACTGCGCTTTCAGTTGCTTTGAGCAATGATTCATATTCACGCTTTGAAAAGCGATTATACTCAACGTTAAGGATGGAATTTGAAAATGTATAAATATCCATATTAATCAAATTAGGTGAAACATTAACTTTATGGGTGCAAAGTTATAGTGTTACTTTGACATACACAAGTTTTTCGGCAATTATTTTTAGTCCGTTACGTTTTTTTAACATTTCAACCACTGAATTGTGAACAAATATTAAAAAAGTTAATTACCTTTAAAAAATTTGGTAGTTTCAAAATTATGCCGTATCTTTGCATCGGTTTTAGTAAACAAAGTAATTCACCTAAAAAAATCTTTACAATTATGACAACAATTCCAATGAACTTCTGTGACTGCAATTACAATCGTATCAACCTCACTGACCACACCCTAATCTATTCCTTTATCGGATGGAGAGAAGGTCGCAGTGAGCATACAACGAGATACCGCCAAAAGGTCACTGTTATTACTGCCGATGGGCGCAAGGAATCAAGGTTCTATACGCAGAGAGGTGACGAGTTCTGCCGATATAGGATGCACGATGAATATGAATATTTATGCAGGAAACTGAATATTACTCCATGTGGCTTGGAGTAATGTTTCACGTGGAACATTGGGTGTGGAAACACACCCATTGTTTTTTTTTGTATATATTAATATTTTTTAACTTAACATAAATTATATATTATTAACATAGTGTTTCACGTGGAACATAGGGCTTGGTATGTACCCCCCCATACCCCCCTACCTATGTACCCCTACCTACGTATCCCCTTACTCAGATACCCCCCTATGTGAGATTGTATATGGCCACACGGTTTTTTCCCCATATCTTAAAAAAAAATTCCGGAAAAAATTTTTAATATTGTAGAATGTTGTATTTTTTAAAAAAAAATCCGGAAAAAAATTGGAAAATATATGACACCCCCTATTATGTTTTGGCAATTATATAGGGTTTGACCCCAAATAAGCGGTGTATCGTTGGAACACAAAAAAAGCATCCCAATCGGAACGCTTCTCTGATATATTCAATAAGTCCATTGGACTGATTGTCACTTGGAGTGAACTGAAATTATGTAAGGTGGCTTAACGTAATTGTTACATGTCCTTACATCTGATACATTGAATTACGATACTGTTGGTCTCTTTGATGAGATTGCAAATCTGCTTCAATAGTTTCCAATAAATCACTAATAGGTTGTAACATTTGTGATGCAGATTGAAAATCATTTTTCATTAAATACTGATACAAGTAATTTGCTTTTGACATTAATAATGATGCATTATAAGCAGCATTTTCATGCCCTAAACTATTATACCCACCATTTTGTCTTACTTGTTGGTTTTGATACCCATTTCTAATTTGTTGTAACCCCTGTTGTTGCCACTGTTGGAAAGCATTGTTTATGTCTCCTTGAGTATAGCCTTCACATAGCACTCTTTTCACAGATTCAGTAATCATATTTCTTAATTCACTTTCCGTGAGTTTAATTGTTTGTTTCATATTTTTTGTGGAATTGTAATAATATTATTATTATAATGTTTGCCAGTCAATTACATCATCTTCATCTTCTTCATATTCATCATCATATCCAAGTGGGTCTGTTAATGATGGTGTATCTGCGAGGTCATGTAGTTCTTCTGGCGAAAGATGTTCTTTGATTACATTTCTGATAATTCTATTGAGTTTTGATTCTGCCACCATATTAAGTTCGTCATCGAAATTGTCATCAACTTGTGGGTTAAAGTTATCAATCATTGCGTCTTCGATTGCGTCTTTGAGTATTTCTTCGTCTTCGTAACTAATTGTTTCTGTATCAACACCCATTTGTTCTGCAACGTCTCTCCATCCGTATCCGTCATAACCTTGTTGGTTCATGTTATATATTGCTTCATCTGCTTGTGCTTTAAGGTTTTTATAATCATTTTCTTTAAGTATTCTTCTTACGGATTCTGAAATCATGTGTTTAAGTCCGTTTCTTGACATTTTGATTATTCTTTTCATTATGTATTGAATTTTAATATTATTTTGTTAATAAATAGTTTGTAAAAATTAAAAATGTGTTATTATATTTTGGTTATAATGATTTTTTATTTTATATTTGCATTTGTGTATTTATTAATAGTTTTTTATCATTATGTTTTTATTATGTTAGTGATATTGTTTTTAATATTGTCATTTGGTATTATATACATGTTGGTGTTCATATATTTGGAGATAAGTTACAATGATTATGTATATGAGTTATGCAATGAGTATAGTATGGAAGAGATAGACTGTATGATAACGGATGATTTATATTTATTGGATGTTGGTAATTTTCGTGGTGAGATGTTGGAGTCTATTATTGGTCATTTAGAGTTTTGGATAAAGGTTAAGGAGTTAAAGGTTAGGAATGATGAAAGTAATATTTCTTGATTTTGATGGTGTTATTACCACGTATGAAAGTAGGTGGTGTATTGAAGCGAGAAAATTGGAGTTGCTTGAAGAGATTATAAAGGTTACTGGTGCTAAGATTGTTGTGACGAGTTCTTGGAAGCATGGTTATTCTGATGTTGAGAATTTCAAGAAGAGTCTTTATGACAAGCGTTTGAAAAAGTGTAGTCCTTTATGTTATGATAGTATAGAAAAGTCTTTTGATATATTTAATCATTTTATTGAGAATATATATGACATTACTGACAGTAGAGGTTCTTGGCGAGGTGATGAAATTGAACGGTGGTTAGATAAGCATGAAGAAGAGGTTGAGAATTATGTGATATTGGATGATGATTCAGATTTCAAGGAAGAACAATTATTTCATTTTGTTGAGACGGACAGTTATGAGGGTTTAACTGAGAGAGAAGTAAAGTTATGTATTAGTGTATTAGAGAACTGTGTTATACGCAATCCAATAAGGTTAAATTTGGTTTTGACCACTATGTGGAGAAATGGTTGTGATGGTATTGGTGATATGAATAAGATTAATGGTTTATTAAGTGAGTATTACGATGAAGTATCAAGGAAATAATAATTTTTGTATTGTATAAATGGTTAATTCCGGACATGTTCCAAGGATATTGATATTATGTTGAACAACGTCTTGATATTTTTCTTCTTTTATTAGATTTGTTTTGAAATGGTATTCCATGTTTGTCACAGTATTTTTTATCAATTGTAGATTCACCGCCATAGAGTGCTTCTGTACAATCCATGACGGTGATTTTAAAATCTTCTTCATTTGAATTAATAAAATTTTCCATATCATTTTTATGGAAATCTATTTGTGAATTATATATTTTTCTCATATTTTTTTTGTATTACCACATTATTACTTTTTCCCAATGTATTTTAATTTTTTTAAGTTGTTCTATCATTTTTGCTATTTGTGTAAGTGTAATTTCGTGTGGTGACACACCTTTTTGTCTCACTCTTTGATACATGTCTTGTAGTGAAACGATAATATTTTGTATATTATCGGATTCATTGCTTAGAGTTTCCGTTTCATTTATTGTATTTTTAACGGTCTCATTTATTATTTGTTTCATTAATTCTTTTGTAATCATTTTATTGTATAGGTTTCTTTTTGGTTATACACCTTGTTCAAGTGTTTCTATTCTTGCTTCAAGTTCGCTGATTCTTTGGTATAGTGTATTAAGTGCTGATGCGAATACAAGTTCATTATCAACGATTGCTTGATATACAGCACCGCTTGTAACTGCTTTTGTTTCGTTTTCTGTAATGGTATTTACCGGCCCAATTGCGTTTAATGCGGTATATACACCGCCACTTGTTATTGCTGCTGTACTATTTTGTGTAACGGTATCAGTTGTTGTTGGAACAGTTAATGTTTTGTTGGCAATTGTGATTACTTGACCGTTAATATTATATGCATCATGTAGCACTTTTGCTGATACTGTTCGTCCTGTTGTTGCTGTACCTGTGTTTATTGCAGAATTAGTAATTACGCTATATGTTGTATTTGTATTATAATCACAACGTCTCCATTTATTTTGGTATGACTTGTAAGTCAAAATAATTATACTACCAGCGCCATATTGTGTTGTCAAATCGCTTGTGCCATTATATTGAATACCAATTGCGCCACTGGTTGTTCCATCTGGTAATGTCAAATTTAACGTTGCAGCAGTAGATGTACCAGCATATGGTAAATAATAAGCAATTGTTTTCCCATCAAATAATGCTGTTGATTTAGTTACTCCAGTAAAAGCATTTGTTGATGCTGTTTGTGTTCCTGCAATATATTCAACACCATATTTTAACAATAATTGTGTTAAATTAACAGAATTAAGTGTAGTGCCATCAAACTTCAAATCCAAATTTAAATTCGTCAAATCAGCAGAAGCATTATTATAATATCCATCGTCATTAGTAAATGAAGATATGTTTGTTGGCTTGTTCTTGATATAATCAACCTCACTTGATGTTGTTTGATTCCAATCTGATTGTACCTGTGCTGCTGGAATTGTCGGTTTATTAGATAAATCATTATATGAACCGCTTGTTGCTACTGTTGCGAGGTCGCTTGTATTTACTTTTCTTTTTTCAAGGTCATTTAATGCAGAAGCGATTGTTTCGTCACCATCATCTATTTCATCTTTTGTATAATAATCGTCTGGGTCAAATATATCAGTGGTATCAATTGTTTTAAGTACTGTTTCTCCATCAGTGTCAAGGAAATTGATTTCATTTGATGTTGTATCAATTTCCACGTCTGCAAAATATCCGGCATCATTTGTGAATGATGAAACGTTTGTTGGGATTGTTGGCAATGTTGGTTTATTTGTTAAGTCGTTATATGAACCTGTGGTTGCCACTGTTGCGAGGTCGTTTGTATTTGCTTTTCTTTCTTCAAGGTCATTTAATGCAGAAGCGGTTATTCTTTCTATTTCATCAACTTTATTTTGTACAACGTTTTCATTTGGGAATGTAACAATTTCATCATTTGAATTTTTGATTGAGATTGTTTCATGTCCTTGTGCATAGTTTACAGCGATTTCTCCATATTCTATTCTGCTTGTTTGTGGTAATTTTGGATTACCATTTGTAGTTTCTGATGAATGTGCGTGAATTATATGACTCATCTTTATTAATATTAGTTTCAAATTATATTAATAAATATAACAAAATGTTTTGTTGTTTTCAATTTTTGCATTATATTTGTTTATATAATAATGAATAAAAAATAAAATATAATGGGTACAAATTATTATGCAAGGATAATTCCAACGAAGGAAAGAAAAGAAGCCATAAAAACTGTTATTGACAAAAATGATTTCAATCGCATTAAGCATTTGGTGCGTAAGACGTATGGTAGTACAGAGTATGACATTGCTGATGGATTTTGTGGTGGTGAGGTGCATTTAGGTAAGCGTTCTGCTGGATGGAAATTTTTATGGAATCCCAATTGGTATAAGGATTTAAAAGGTCATACTGAGTGGGAAGATGTTGGGAATGGTTGTCGTATTGGTCATTTTGTTGATGATGGTTATGAGGTATTTAAGTATTATGATTTGACAAAGGAATCAATTAAGAAATTCATTGACAGGGAAGATGTTGAAATATGGGATGAATATGATGAGAAACAAGACAAGGAAGAGTTTTGGAAGATGGCTATTGAATGGGGTTATACTGATGATGATAAAGGTTGGGATGGAGAAAGTTATGAAGAGTGGGAAAAAGAACGTAATCCGAATAGAAAGTGTTATGATTATCTGACAGATTATGGAAAGTTTTTAATTGACTGTGGTTTTACTTTAAGTAAGTACAACACTGATTTTTACTCAGACGGATTAAGATTTGCAACCACAACAGATTTTGGTTGAAATGCGGTCATTTGACTGCATTTTTTTTTGTTTTTAGATAGTATTTATTTACAAGATTATATGTTTAATAATATTTTATTATGAGAAGAAGAATTAGGTTAAAAGAATCAGAAATTAAGAATATTGTAAGAAGAAGTGTTAAGAAGGTATTAAAAGAGGCTACATTAGACAATGATGTAAATCTAAAGTGGGATTATCTTTTAGATACTATTGGTGCTGAAAAGATGCTTAATTGTTTATACCAATGGGCAGATGACAGGCAAATTGCCCAATGGATTGAATGGTTTGAGGAAGAAGATTATTTTTATGATGCAGAATAATATGATACGATTAACTGAAAGACAATTAAGGGGTTTGATTTCTGAATCTGTAAGACGTGTTCTTATGGAGATGTCATATTATGGTGGTGACATGGTAAAGTTTGTTTTATACAGTAAAGCAAATGGCAATTTAAATGTCACAGTACCTTATGATGAGTTTATGCGTACACGATATAAGATAGATTATCTTTGGCAGAAATGTAATGAACAAAATCCTGGATGTATTAAATATAAAGGAAATGGTACTTTCAGTGTTGCACCTGGTGACCCACACGCAAATGAAATAAGATTATAATAAAAAAATAAGAGGTTAATTTTGAACTATTAACCTCTTTTTTTGTGTATAATGGTTTAATTTTAAACTATTATATTAAAAAGTTGGATATTCATCAAACATAAGTTGTCCGTAAATATCTTTGCACACTACACCTTCTTCTTCAAATACGGTATCACCGTTATATCCATAACCATCGCCAGTATCTTGCCAAGTCCAAGGACATTCTGGTTGTACTTCTGAGAACCAGTATTTAAGATATTCTGCAACATCGTTATATCCATTTTCTTGTGCATCTTGTTCTGCTTGGTCAATGGTATAATAACCTACATCATAACTTCTAATTTGTCCTTCTTCTCCCGTATTACCGTCAAAGTCTTCCTCATCGTACCAATCATATTCATCTTCTCTTAGTATTCTTCTGACGGATTCTGAAATCATATGTTTAAGTTCTCTTTCAGTTAGTCTGATTGTTCTTCTCATAACAAATTTTTTAATTAATATTATCTTATAAAATAAATAGTTTTACATAGACAAAAAAATCCGCATAACATTACATAGAATGCTGTGCGGAAAAACTTTTTATACTCCACAAATTATTTGAGGACTGTGGCAGAATCAACGTTTACTGTGTCAACTACAACTGAATCTACCTTTGTACTGTCAACTGCTGTTGAATCGTTTTCTACGTTATCTGTAGTTGACTTACCATCGCATGAAACAAACATGCTCATTGCGGCTACTGCCATAATACTAAAAATAAATTTTCTCATTTTAAAACAAAATTTAATTAATTATTATTAAGTGTAAAAACAACACCTTTAGTTTATAAATATCATTATATTTTTATTTTGTTAGAACGATTACAAATATAGTTCAAATTTTTGAAATAACAAAATTTTTAGGGAATTATATAACTGTTAATTGTGTCGGGGACAATAGGTATATAGTTTCCATTTCTTTTTTTAATCATAATTTTCGTCATATCCTTTACATAAGGATGGTTCATATATTTCTATATTTTCAAATTCTTGTTTTGTTAATTCTCTTCTACTGACAATTGGTGATAAATCCCACATGCAGATACAGTCAGCGTTGTTAGTGTTAAAGAAATAGCAATTATATCCTTCACGTAATAATAGTTCACATTCATTTTCATATAATCCTTCTTCTGGATACCAAGTACCTTCATCTTCATAATCATCAACGTCTTCATATCCAAAATTTTGAACTAAAAAGTCATAATATAAGTCATCAATATCAATATTATTAATTTTGTTCATATCTATTATCACTTCTTCAACTCTATTTCCATAGGTTCTTGCTTCTTCTATATTGGTTAACCAAATTAGATGTGTTTTTTGAGAACCGTATTTTGAATTATATCCTCTATACCATTTTTCAAGATTGTTATTATTTTCTGATAATATTTTTTTCACAGAATTTTTTATTATTCTATGCAAATCTGTTTCGGTTAATTTTACAATCTGTTTCATGTTTCTATATTTTTAAATATGTTGTCCATTATCACGTTTAAATACCAATTGTTTTGCGAGGTTATATGCTTTTGAATGGTCATCCATATCAACGATTCTTCCGCATATTGTTGTAGTACCCATCATATCAACACCCATCCACAGTACGGCATAACAAGGTCTATCATATCCGAGTATGATTGCTGGTAGGCATGTATAAGCCATTGAGTCAACTTTCTTTTCTATTTCGCTAATTGATTGTTTTGTAAGGTCTGTTGCGAGTTCTGCAATATCCCAGTTCATTTTATCTTGTAGTTTTCCATCCATCCAAACGTTGCTTCCTATACGTTGTGTTGTATGTTGTTGTATATTATCATTATCTTTTGTTGAGATAAAGAAGAGTGTATTTGGAGAATTTTGGAAATCTTGCATTTTTTGTTGCATTTGTTTTTGTTGTGCTCTATCTATTTTTGCCTGATGTTTTGACATGAAGTTATCAACATATGTTTTTATTCGGTCTGATTCTTGTGTCAGTCCATATTTATCAAGTATTGGTACAACATTATCTTTCATTTCCGGAAGCCATTCTTCTTTTCTTTGTCTTGTATGTCCGTAATATGTATATGTGCCATTTGAATATGGATTAAGTGCTGTTACAAGTATTGCAGCATCATCTTTTGTTAACTTGTCATCAATTTGTCTGATTGTTGGAATTGGAAAATATTTATTATTTTCAATAAAATCAAGTTGTCTTGATGTTGCGAGGTTTGGTATTTGGTTTCTTTGTTTTTGTCTGTCAAGTTCTTGTTGTATTAATTTTCCTGTATCTCCGACAGAATAGTTATCATATTTTGGGTCATATCTATTTCCCATTAATGATTTAAGGAACGCATTTTGTCTTACCGTACCCATTTCATTAAGAACATTTTTAAGCATATGTTTTATATCTTGTTCTGTTAGTCTGAATATTTGTTTCATAATGATTTTGTCTCATATTTATTATAAATATGTATTTAAAAGGATATTATGAAAACCGATAATATAGTATCTGCTGCTACGTTTTTATTTGCACCAAACGATGATGGTGTTTGGTGTGTTCTTTGTGGTCGTAGGAGTGGTCATGACCCACGTTATAAAGGTGGTTTATTTGATGTTCCATGTGGTATGAGAGAAGATGATGAAGATATTGTAAATACTGCATTACGTGAGACATATGAAGAAGCAGGAATACATCTTTCCGGTGGTGATATTAAGTTCATTGAGAAACAACCTTGGGGTAATGGTAAGATTGGTTCTAATTTTCTTGGTATATTTGATGAATGTCTACCAATTGGAAGTGGTGATTTTGAGCATGATTTTTTCAAATGGTTACCTGTTGGAGATGTTGGCAAATACAAATGGGTTTATGGTATGGATTCAAAGGTTCTTGATTTATTTGACAGATTTGTGAACAAAGAAGAAAAATTTGTCAACGAGGTTTTTAAAAGGGTGATTATGAAGATTTTGGGTTAGTCAGTTTTTCATTTTTTTGTATAACATTGCCATCCGGATTTATTTGATAAAGTATATTATTTTCGTTTTTTCTCCATGCTTGTGGATAACCTCTTTCTTTTGCCATTTTTTTGACACAATCAAGACAAACAGTTGAATACCATCCATTTTCTGTACATCCAACATTTTCTTCTGAACCACAAAATTCACATGTTTTGAATGATTCTTCTTCTGCATTGTCAATGAGTTCAAAAAGTTCTTTAGTGCCGAAATTGGTATATATGCGCAATCCACCCCATTTTTCTTTGATTTGCAAAAACTCTATTTGGTTTTCTTTCTCTTTGTCCTTATTATATTCTTCAACGTATTTAAGAATTGGTTCAATTAATTTGTACCAACCTTTTCCGCATTCGATACCAAATAACTCAAATGGTACGGGTATATGTTCTTTTTCTTCATTCATCTTCATGTTTTAAAGTATTTTTTTTTGTTATTATTGTTGTTTGCAAATATAATACAAAAAAAGCAAAAAAACAAATTTGAAACAATATTTATAAGAAATAATTCAATAAATATATAAGAATGAGAAAATATATTAAGAAATTTGAAACACATACAGCGTATAATACATACATTACTGGCAATACAAAAGTATTGCCCAACGTTAGTTATTGTGTAGATAACAATGAGGTACATTATAATGCATTGCGTAATGATGTAATTGAATATGTTGCATCTCAAAAATTAAGTGAAACAACTCTTTCATATGGTGGTGGCATTGGTACTGACCAATTTAATACAACAATTAAATCACATACGTTTGAAAATGGAAAAGGTGTAATAACTTTTAACGATAATGTTACACTTATAAAACGTAGAGCCTTTTACAATTGTTCTAATTTGATTGGTATAACATTACCAGAAACAATAACAACAATAGAAGATGGTACAACGGTTTCTTATAGTGGTAATCAAGGTGCTTTCGCAGAATGCAGTAATTTAACATATATTAATATACCTAATCGTGTTACAAATATTGGTGTGTTTGCTTTTAATAATTGTACAAGTCTTGCAAGTGTTACAATAGGTAATAGTGTCACTACTATTGGTGCGAGTGCTTTCTATAATTGTAGAGGTCTTACAAGTATCACAATACCTGATAGTGCCACTACTATTGGTGATATGGCTTTCTATCAATGTACAAGTCTTACAAGTATAACAATTCCAAGTGGTGTGACTTCTATTGGTAGTTATACTTTTGCTCGTTGTTCAGGTCTTACAAGTATAACAGTTGATAGCGGTAATACAATTTATGACTCAAGAAATAATTGTAATGCAATTATTGAAACATCAACTAATACATTAATTGCGGGCTGTCAGAATACTGTTATACCAAATACTGTAACATCTATTGGTCAATATGCTTTCTATGGTCGTTCAGGTCTTACAAGTATCACAATACCAAGTAGTGTCACTTCTATTGGTAAATATGCTTTTGATGGTTGTACAGGTCTTACAAGTGTAAGTTTACCTAATACTATTACTTCTATTGGTAATAATGCTTTCAATAATTGTAGTGGTCTTACAAATGTAACTTTACCGAGTGGTGTCACTTCTATTAGCAATTATACTTTCCAAAATTGTACTGGTCTTACAAATGTAACTTTACCGAGTGGTGTCACTTCTATTGGTATTTATGCTTTCAAGAATTGCAGTAGTCTTACAAGCATAACAATTCCAAGTGGTGTCACTTCTATTGGTGGTTATGCATTTGAAAATTGTACTGGTCTTACAAGTATAACAATTCCAAGTGGTGTGACTTCTATTGGTAGTTATACTTTTGCTGGTTGTTCAGGTCTTACAAATGTAACGTTACCGAGTGGTGTCACTTCTATTGGTGGTAATGCTTTCAGGAGTTGCAGTAGTCTTACAAGTATAACAATACCTAATAGTGTCACTACTATTGGTAATTATGCTTTCTTTGGTTGTAGTGGTCTTACAAGTATCACAATACCTAATACTGTTACTTCTATTGGAGATTATACTTTCCAAAATTGTACTGGTCTTACAAGTATTATGATACCTAATACTATTACTTCTATTAAAGATTATGCTTTCAGTAATTGTAGTGGTCTTACAAGTGTAACGATAGGTAATAGTGTCACTACTATTGGCTATTATGCTTTTGATGGTTGTACTGGTCTTACAAGTATAACTTCACTAGCAACTACAGCACCTACAATACAATATAATACATTCCAAAGTATTAAAACAGGTGGTACATTATATGTTCCAACAGGTAGTAATTACACTGTATGGATGGGAACAGGTAATTATTACCTTGGTAAATACGGTTGGACAAATGCTATAATACCTGCATCACAAAATTAAAGATTTATGGGATGACCAAAAGGTTATCCCATTTAATTTGTTGGTTTATAATAAGTTATTCTGTTTTCTGTTTCATTAAGATATTTTTTCAAATCGCCATATGTTGAAAATTTTGAAACAAACTTATTAAATTCGTCTTCATCTTTAAACAATGGTGAGAATGGCAATGTAAATTTTTTCCAATCATTATATCCAAATATTCTGACAAGCAATGGCAATGATGGTGGATATATTCTATAATATAGTGTAAATACATAAAACTTAACTTCAGAATATTGGATTTGCATTCTTTTAATTTTTGAATCTAAATCTTCAACTGCTTTCCATTGCAATATATTTGAATTTTTATTTGTATAATATTTGCTAATTGTATAAAAGACAATATGACGTATAAACAACAATAAACCGACAATACCACATAATATAGCAGCAATTGTAAATATTTCAACAATTATTATTTCCATAAATTAAATGTTTTAATTTTCTGTTATTTCTTTTCCGTCAAGATATATTTTCATTTTTTTTATTTGTTATCAATCCATCTTAATATTGTATCACCTTTATAACCCTTTTCCCAAACAAACCATGCATATGCTACAGCAGAACCGCCACCTTTTATCATTTTCTCAAAATCACCATTTTTTGCACATAAAACACGGCTTACAAACTGAAACATATACTTTGGTGGATTTTTCGAAAACAAATCATTATATCTCTTTTTGCCTTCTAAGAATGTTGTTTTTAGAAACATAACGCAGTAACCACCTTCAGTAAGTAAATCAAGTGCATGATTTATGAATTGAAAAGCAATCTTGTACGGTGGATTTGTGAGTATACAATTACAATTATCAGGTAAAGACTTACAATTCAAAAAATCAATACCACCTGTACCATACCCTCTATCAATTAAATCAGTTGAACAAACCTCATGACCAAGTTCAATTAATCTTTTCGACAAATCTCCATCTCCACATGCACATTCCCATACATTATGTGGTATTTCCCATACAGTCTTTAAACCGTCAATTGCCACAGAATCAGTTGCATAAAAATCATCATTCTGTCTTTCTTTATCTGTATGATTACTAGCACCAAGTGTAGTGAAAATTGAATTATAATTTCCTGTCCAATCTTTATTCATAATTTTAAAACTTATCTTTTTTTTATATTCCAGACATTTTTATTGCCATTCTAATAGTGATATAAGTGTTAATAAACTAAGTATTTGTTTCATAATTTTTTAAAAAAAGCATTTTCGAATACAAATATAATGTTTTTTGTTGAAATAACAAAATAAAAAAGATATTTATTTAATAAGGAAAAAATAATTTATAATAACAAAAGACATGGGTAAAATATACATTAATCCTTTTGATTGGGGTTTTAGTGATGATAAAACCTTATTGATGGTTGACCCCAGTATGGATAAAAATCAAGTGCAGGAAGCAATCCAAGAGGCACTTTCTGATTTTGATATCAAGTTAGAGGGTCAAGATTTATTATACAAACTTATAGTTAATGGTCAGGAAAATGGTTCTATTAACATTCCAGAAGACCAATTTTTAAAATCAGCATCATATGACGCTGAGAATAAGAAATTTACGTTTGTTGTTGGTGACACAAGCATTGATGTCAATGCAGAAGATTTATTTGATGGTCTTGCAACAACAAGTGATATTGAAGAACTCAATGAAAAGAACAATGAACAAGATGCCACACTTGAAAATCTTGCAACAAAAGATGAAGTAAATGAGGTTGAGGAAAAATTATCCGATTATGCAACCATTGATGATTTGAATGATATTGATTCAAAATTTGGAGATTATATGTCGGCAGAAGAAATCAGTGCTTCATTACAATCTAAAGCAGATGCAGACAGTGTTTATACAAAAACTGAAATTGACAATAAAGGTTATTTAACTGAACATCAAGACATTTCAAATTTAGCAACAAAAGCAGAAGTTGAAGCAGTTGATACAAAAGTTGATGCAATTGAAATTCCTGATGTTAGTGGCTTTGCTGTAAAAACAGAGGTTGATTCTGTTCTTGCAAATAAAGCAAATGTCGGTGACTCATACACAAAGGCTGAAAGTGACGAAAAATATGTAATTGCAACCAATCTTGCAACAGTAGCAACAAGTGGCGATTATAATGATTTGCAAAATACGCCAACAATACCAGATGTAAGTGGTTTTGCTGTGAAAACAGAAGTTGATGCTTCTCTTGCTGAAAAGGCTGATGCTGATGATGTTTACACCAAGACTGAATCAGACGAAACTTTCCAACCATTAGGCGAATATGTTTCTGTCGAAGATTATAATGAACTTTTGAGAAAATTTGCTTCGTTAGAAAACTATGTTAATATATTCATTAAAGACCGTGAGGATAAGATGGATGAAATAATCAGTAATATGAGTGCAGATAATAAAGAAGTTGTAATTGAGACACCAATGGAATCAATTGTTGTTCCTGAGACAACAGTTGCTTATTCAATCACAGCACCTTTGGCTGACAATTCAACTGTTGAATTGACAAGCAACAAGTATGCATATATTATAAACACAAGTGAAGAACCAGTTTCTACAAGCATTTCGCACCAATACAATGAGGAAACTTCTGCAACTACTGTTTATCTTACAGGTCAGTTTGATACTTTGACACTTGAAAACATAACCATTGGTTCTAGTTCAAGTATAGAACCAGCAACAGTAAATGCTGTTGAAATTCCTCAAACAAACCATCAGAATATCACATTAGCATTAAACTTTAATGATGGTGCAACAATCACAAACAATTCTCAATATGCAGTTACTATTAACAATAAAAATGAAGGTAAAGGTGCATTGACAATTGTTGCTCCTTTATCAACCGTAACTATTAATAATGGTTCATACACAGACTTAGATGCAGAGGTTAGTGACAACACATTGGTAATTAAAAAAATTGCACACATTGAAAATTTGAATGTTACTAAAGGTAATGTAAAAGTTGAAGTTGGTAGAGAATCTGCTATAGCAAATGTAGTTGAAAATTACACAATTGCTGATGGTTATTCGCTTGATTACATACACGGTGAAATAACATCTGCAAATGTATCTAAACTTACAAGTGAAGGTACTTGGACATTGGCAGAAGATATTAACAAGAGTGGTCGCTTTGCTCCTGGTATATTTGCTTCTGACGATATTGTTTGGAATTTGAATGGACACAACATGACATTCACAAATACACAAGGTTATGCAAATTTCTTACTTAGAGGTTCATTACAACTTGAAATTAATGGCAATGGTACAATAACCAATAATGCAGATGATTATGGGTTCTGGGCAGCAGCAGAAGGTGTTAAGGTTGTTGTTAATGGCGGTACATACTATGCTGCCACTCACGTATTATATGCAGAAAAAGGAACTATTGAAGTCAATGGTGGTGAGTTCCACTTAACTAATGGAGATACTGCTGAAAAAGACGAAAATGGAAACTTTAAGTTCTTGTTGAATTGTAGAGATGAAAACTACAGAAGTGGTATTGCAAATATTATTGTACGTGGTGGTAAATTCTACGATTTTGACCCAGGAAACTGTGCAGCAGAAGGTGTTGGAACATCATTCCTTGCAGATGGTTTCATATCGGTTGAAACAACAGAAACAATTGACGGTGTTGAACATAAAGTTTATACCGTTGTTGAAAACTCTTAAAATAGAATAATGGGGTTATTCAAAAGATAACCCCAATTTTTAAAACATAATAGTATATGTCAGATTATATAAAATATTTTGAAACACGTAACGATTATGAGGATTATATGTGTGACATTGATAAATTGCTTCCAAATGTAAGTTATTGTGATGACATGAAAGAAAGTTACTATGAAGCACTTGATAAACCTTTGATTGTGATTTATGATGTTATAAATATAGCATCACCAACAACTTTGTTTGTAGACCAAAGTATGGCATCATTATTTACACACATGATGGTTGATGGTGTTATTGTTGAAAATGTTGTCAATGAATATCAATTTAATGAAGTTGGTCTTCACATGGTTTATTTTTTCCTTGCAGACCAAACATCAATTAATGGTTTAATTTTTAGTAATGATTATAATGATAATAGAATAATAAGTGTCAGAATACCGGAAGGTGTTACTGAAATACCTGGACGTTGTTTTTTACAATGTGATAAACTTATTTCAGTAACATTACCAAAGACAATAGTTTCAATTGGAAATGCAAGTTTTGGAGAATGTGAAAGTTTAGTTAAAATTGACATACCAAATAGTGTAACAACTATTGTTATGAATGCTTTTGAGCATTGTAGTAGTTTGAAAAGTATCAATATACCAAACAGTGTTACAAGTATTGGTGATGGTGCTTTCAGTCAGTGTAAGGATTTGTCAAATATATCAATTGGTAGTGGAGTAACAAGTATTGGTGGTGGTGCTTTTTCTTCTTGTGGCGGATTAAAAACTATTACAGTTGTCAGTAATAACACAGTATATGATTCAAGAGATAATTGTAATGCACTAATTGAAACATCAACAAATAAATTAATTCGTGGCTGTCAAAATACACAAATACCTAATACTGTTACAACAATTGGAAATTGGGCTTTTGATACTTGTAGAGATTTAACAAGTATTAATATACCAAATAGTGTTACAAGCATTGGTAGTTATGCTTTTGCGCATTGTACAGGTTTGACAAGTATAATAATACCAAATAGTGTTACAACCATTGGTTATGAGGCTTTTCTATATTGTAGTGGTTTGACAAATGTAACAATTGGCAGTGGTGTTACAAGCATTGGTAATAATGCTTTCCAATATTGTAGTGGTTTAACAACCATCAATATACCAAGTGGTGTTACAAGCATTGGTGATTATGTTTTCCAAGGTTGTAGTAGTTTAACAAGTATCAATATACCAAACAATGTTACAAGCATTGGTATTTATGCTTTTAATGGTTGCAGTGGTTTGACAAGTGTTAATATACCAAATAGTGTTACAACAATTGGACAGGATGCTTTTAGTGATTGTACTAATTTAACAAGTGTAACAATTGGTACTGGTATTAGAAATATTAGTTCTAATGCTTTCAGTGATTGTACACAGTTAAACAGTGTTACTGTTAACGCAGAATTACCACCAACGATAGAATATGATGCTTTTCAAAATAATGCACTTGGTAGAAAAATATATGTTCCTGCTAATAGTGTTACACTATATCAGGACGCTGATGGTTGGTTAGAATATGCAAGTGATATTCAAGCAATTCCAAGTGGTGGTGGAAGTAGAATATAATAAATAAAAAATTAAATTTATAATAAAATGATTACAATTAGCAAAACTTTAGAGAATCCTTATTATTTCTTTGCTGATAAAGTATTATTCAAAATAGGTGATGAACAAGACGAGGATAAATGTGGCAAATATCTTGTAACATATGAGTCAGTAAAAGATAAAGATAATAATGTAGTGAAAAGAACCGTTAAAAAGGGTGATTATTATTTAGATGAAAAACATAATACCATTCAAAACAATGGTAATAATACAATTGAAGTAACCCTTTATGGTACAGAGTTAAACCATACAGAATGTGCCAAAGTTTTCCCTCATTTTGATGTTAATTACACATATAATGATGGTACAGAAGAAGACCCTGTTACTAAACAATATACCGTACATTATTACATGCAAGGAATGATTGCTGTTGGAGATAAATGGGATGAAACAAACAAAAAATTTATAAGAAATAATCTACATTATAACACAGGTGATACAACTTACATGAATGAATTTTCAGAAAGTATCAAAAAAGAAATAGAAAAGTACATTAAAGATGGAAAGAGTATTGAACAAATTAAGAAAATTATGCCACATTGGTGTTTTGCGGCCAATAAAAATAAAGTATTTGATGTTAACGGTAAAGAAATGACATTTGTTGATACAAGTTCAGATTTTACACCATTAACAGATGCAAACTTACAGACAAAGTTTTATGAGGTCATAAATAAAATGGTTAAAGACTATGCTAATTCACTTTTAGAGACAGAAGGAAAAGAATTAACACAAGATGCAATTAGCATTAGCAATGAAAATACACATGATATAGAAGTTACTTTATAAAAATAGAAATGGTGGTTGCAAAACAACCACCATTTTTAATGTTATGCGCTAAGAAGCAAATCGTACATTTTCTGTGTTTTCTTTGCAACATCGCCACCCATAATGGATTCAAATTTATCCTCTTCGCTTTTCCACTGTTTTTCGTTCTGCAACATGGTAGTCATACCATTAAGCATCCAAAGTTTAGTTCCACGGTAGTTTTCTTGACCAATACCGAAATCAAGAGCATCTTTGAATTGTAGGATTTGGTTTTTGGTTCTTGTGGAAATCTCATCAACACCTTCCATACTATAGTTGTTTTTGGAGAATAAATCGAACTGACTTGGAGTAAGATACATCTTGTGTGTAATATCTCTGATTTCCTCAGTTGTAAGAGGTTGGTGTTTGAGCATGAGCATATTGTCAATGAATGTCTGTGAGAACTGAATGGACTTACGGAAAATTTCCAATGCTTTTCTTCTGTTCAACTCAATTTCCCAATCCAAACGATTGTTAACGTTTTTGGTGTGTTTGAACACAACCTTATTTGCTGCACCACGAATTGCCATATTCAATGTATTCTGACAAATCACACGTACAGGTGTGAAGAATGCCATAACACTACCAGAACCATCGTGACTGTTACTGAACACCACATAGTTATTAACAGCATCACTATTTCCGTTGAGATAGCAATCTGCACCCAAACGACATGTTACAAACATACGTTCACCATATCCAAGTGCTCCAGCAGTTTCAATCAATGGGGTTTCACCACTTACCTCTTTGATGAAATTGATAAACTCAAATGCTTTTGTGTTTTGAACAAGTCCATAATCACGTCCTACAACACCCAATGTTGTGTTGTTGTCGGTACGGAATGTTGCTTTATGAGAAGAAATGATATTCTCCTTTGTTAAGTTGAAATCAACATTCTCACCTTTCATGATTGCATCAATCACATCTTGTGGAACACGCAACAATGGTTGTGCATTTACATCATAGTTCAAACCAGCCTCTTTAATTGCTTCCTCAATTGTAACAGGCTTGTCGAAATTTGTACCAAACAATTTCCATGCACTCTCTTTTGCCACTGTGGGTCTTACATTAATATTTGCCATAATTCAAAAAAATTAGTTAGTTATACATTGTTTTTATTTTTCATGTGCAAAGGTAAATCAAATATTTTAAACTACCAAATAAAAATCAATTTATTTTTTGTGTGTTAAGTTTTTTTAACTAAAATGAGCGTTTTTGTCTTATATTTATATATAATAAGGTATAATATATAGTAATTTTGATGTTTGACATACGACAAATAATATATGAGAGTGTAAAACGAGCATTATTAAAAGAAGGTTTAAGTAAAGTGTTGTATCATTTTACCGGCATACGTGGTGGTTTTAATATTTGTAAGGAAGATACAATTTATTTGCAATCGGCATATGCAAAAGAGTCTGATAACTATGACAAAAAGAGAAAATTTTATTTGTCTTGTACAAGGTTATTCAGTTCGCAGTTTGGTTATTCAAGGAAGTTCAGCATGGGTGGTGTCAGGATAAAACTTGATGGTGATAAGTTGGCTCAACGTTTCAAGGGTAAGTCAGTTAACTATTGGAAAGGTTTAAATGACAAATACTATTATTATGAAAAAATGCCCAAGAACAAGGAAGAGTTCAAAGCAAATATAAGGTGGTATGTTGAACAGTTTAAAAAGAAACACCCTGATGCTACAGAAGATGATGTACAACATTATATAGATTATAATTTTAACAGGACTGCACAGGAACACATTGATAATGAAAGTGAAGATAGGATATTATCTTATGAGCCATCAATAGAAAATGCTCATGAGTATATTTTATCAGTTGATGTATTATTACCAAACTTAATGGATGATGAAGAATCACAAAGAATTGCTTATTCATTCAAAGCAAATACACCTTTAGGTCATTTGGTACGTATATTTGATTCTGTTAAGGAATTTAACAATTTAAAAGGACAACCGATTGATATATATGATATTATAAAGGATAAAACTCTTGAAAAAGATTTTTCTGGTAGAGATTATAGAAGCGCACATCATGTAACAAAAGATGGTTTGAAAAAGGTCATCTTATTCATTGCATATGCAAATCATGATTTTGATGGTAAAAAGTTCGGGCCACAAGTTTCAAGGCTTTTACAAAAATATAATCTGACACAATTTACAAAAGACATTGGTAATATACAAAAAGAAACTACTGGTTGGACAAGTTTTGAAACACATGCACGTAATTTAGATGCTATAAGAAGAGAATTGTCAGACACACCAAATAGAGATAATTCAAACATACTCATGTTATTAACTGATTATTTACAGTCAATTGGTGCAAATAGTTTCAGAGAAGGTTATCTGATTAAGAAAAAAATGGTTGATGAATATTATGGTCACACTGGCAATATTTATGACAGAATTGACACTAATGTTAAGAAAGAGTTCTACATTGTTGGTTATTGTATTATACCAGACCCCTCAAAAACACTATTTGCGGATATTTGTAAATATATATACAGATGGGATGATGATACAATAAAATACACTGCTGATACGTTATCGTGGGAAATAATGAATGATTATCGTGACTATACTTATAATAAGGAGAAAACAAAGAACAATAATTCAATGTTCCAATACATTTACAAACTATTCAGAAAAGGAACATTGACACAAGTATTGGATGTCTTACATAAAATTGGTGTATCCGATGAAACACTCAATGAACTTGGTTTTATGATTGAAAAAGAACAACTTGATTTCTGGGATGCTTGCAGACATGACACACTTAATGTAAGAAAACTTGAAGCAACAAATGACAATATTGATTACATGAAGAAATGTAGATTAAGAGATAAGGAATTAGAAAGTGTGTTTCCAAAGTTAAATAATAATTAAAAAACAAAATAGAGAAATGAAACGTATTACAAGATTAAGTGAATCAGATTTACATAGACTTATTAAAAAATCAGTAAAAAGAATTTTAAAAGAGAATTTTAATCAATTTTCTGATAGTGATTATGCGAGTACCGGTAATCCTTATGACTTTGAGGATGGTGGTGAACAAGAAACTTCTTTAGATGGTTCTTATGGAACATTTAACAACATTTATGTGGAAATTGATGGTGATAATACAAATAATCCAAGAATAAACGTTCAAACAAAAGACGGTAAACAGTCTGTTGATTTTGAGGGTGAAGAAGCACAAGAAATATTAGACAGAATCAAATCAGATATTTCATATTATGGTGAAACAAATACAGCAATATTTAGAAATCTTTATGATTATGTTCTATAAAAAATGTGGCTATTATTTAGCCACATTTATTTTAAAGTTTTCAATATCAAGTTCGTAAGGTTTTGCTGTGTCAATCATTTTACAAAGTTCAAATTCTTTTGCTTCGCCAAATACAATATCACGTTTTTCGTTATAAAATGCTTGCATTGTATGTCCAAATACTTGTTTTATATTGTTTATTGGCTTTTTGGTTATTACATCGTTATCCCACATCATATCATGTACATCAGTCCATACACATGAACCGTATCTATCTCTTCCACCACGTTCAGATGTGATACAGTATAGTTTTTCCATACCATTTTTTTGGTGTAATAATAGATTAATGTTATCAGAGATTTTATTAATGTCTGTTTCATCACATTTTACAACGTTTGAAAGCCAACCACTTTCAACGCCTGCATGTGTGAAAAGAACATCTTCCACAACACATGAAAGTTGTAATAGTTTTCTATTTTTCTCAAACAGTTCTGCAATCTCATCATGGAAACTACTTGAATGTCTGCAATGATACCATGAAAAATGATAATATTCATCAGAATAATATGGTAAGTCATGATTTCCAATCAATAAAACAACCTTATCCATATTATTTTTCTTGAAATTGATAATTTCCTTAAAATTATCAATACAATCACTGAATGATATGTCCTCAAATTTATATGGGTCAAAATAATCACCAAGGAAAATTATTTTTTCGTAATTATCAACTTTTTTACATGGTTCAACCCAAAACCTACGTCCGTGAATATCCGGTAAAACTAATACTTTCATTTCAATTTTTAATTTTTATATAAGTGTCAATACTTTCTTCTTCAAATCTATCTTCTGCGAGACCCAAATTATAGAGGATTTGCTTAAATCTCCAATCTGGATGTTCGTCAATCATCTTTTTTAAAATTTCAAGACATTTGTTATTATATTCGTTTCTTACTTTGATTTTAAAATTCATTATCTTTTTTGACCTTTCGATAATGGTTTCTAAATCAATTTTCTGATTCTGTATTTTGGACATAATATCTACTTTTTGCAACGGTTTTTACAATTGTTTTATCATCAAGTTTGATACTTTTTGTTTTATGCCAAATAGAATAATTTGGTATTTCAACCTCTTTAATGATAACTCTGTTTGATTTTGTTCCAACGTTCTCACAAGATTTAAACCTATGTTCAGAAATCATGTTCATTTTATCAATAACATAACGTCTGTCAACAACACTGTATGCCAAATCCTCAAAAAATTTCTTTGAACATTTACCGACATGATACTTGGTGTAGTAATAAGTTGGATTTTTTTCCACACCACGTTTAAGGTCATATTGCCATTCAAGACACATTCTCATACATTTATTAATTCGGTCTTCCGTATTACCAATTTGTTTCATAACACATATTTTTTTTTATAAATTTATTAATCTCTTCTCTTTGAATCGTAAACAGCAAGTGCATAACAGAAATATAATACAATTACACTGCCAATCAAACCAAAAATTAAATCTTCCATGTTATATATTTTTTAAAGTTTTACATTACAAGTGCAAAGGTAATACAAAAAATTGAGACTACAAAATGTAATCTCAACTTTTTTATCATTTTTTTTTTCAAAATTTATTGTTCAACCTTTGTCCAACTGTATTTACCAAGATAGTAATTACCTGTTCCCATCCATGTATCATATCCTGTACTGCCTGTTGGTACATATAATGTACCACCTGTTTTAATATTTCTGAATGTTTGGTTTTGTATTGTAGGTGCTGTTGAACATAAGGATGTAACACTTGTAAGACCACTACAATAACTGAAAGCACCTTGACCAATAGAAATAATAGTATTAGGTATAGTTATATTTGTAAGACCTGTACAATAAGCGAAAGCAGTGGTACTAATAGTAGTGACACTATTACCTATTGTAACACTTGTAAGACCACTACATTCATTGAAAGCACTTTCACCAATAGAAGTAACACTATTAGGTATTGTTACAATTGTAAGACTACTACAACGAGCGAAAGCACGTTCACCAATAGAAGTAATAGTATTAGGTATCGTTACACTTGTAAGACCTGTACAATAAGCGAAAGCACTGGTACTAATAGTAGTGACACTATTAGGTATTGTTACAATTGTAAGAGATTCACAACTATTGAAAGCACCTGTACCAATAGAAGTAACACTATTAGGTATAGTTATACTTGTAAGATTATAACAATTATTGAAAGCATAATCACCAATAGAAGTAACTGTATTTGGTATTGTAACACTTCTAATACTAGAACAATTATTGAAAGCACGTTGACCAATGGATGTAACAGTTTCACCAATAATATATTCAGTTACTTGAGTGTCAAATATTAGTGAAACTGGAGATTCTGTGTTCATTATTGAATTACTGTTTATTGTAACACTTGTAAGACCACTACAACCACTGAAAGCACTTTGACCAATAGTTGTTACACTATTAGGTATTGTAACACTTGTAAGACCTGTACAACCATTGAAAGCATAAGTATCAATAGTAGTAACACTATTAGGTATTGTTATGTTTGTAAGACCTGTGCAATAACTGAAAGCCTGACTACCAATAGAAGTGACACCACTCGGTAAAGTTACATTTGTAAGACCAGTACAACCATAGAAAGCACTTTGACCAATGGATGTAACAGTATTAGGAATAATTGTATTCTTGCAACCTACAATTAATGTATTACTTGCAGTTTCAATAATTGCGTTGCAATTATCCCTTGAATCATATGTTGTATTACTACTATCAACTGTTATACTTGTAAGACCACTACAACTATTGAAAGCACTATTACCAATCGTTGTAACACTACTTGGTATTGTGACATTTGTAAGACCTGTACAACTATTGAAAGCACTATTACCAATCGTTGTAACACTACTTGGTATTGTGACATTTGTAAGACCTGTACAACTTTGGAAAGCACAAATACCAATAGAAGTTACACTGTTAGGTATTGTAACACTTGTCAAACCACTGCAATTATAGAAAGCACTAGTACCAATAGTAGTGACACTATTTGGTATCGTTACACTTGTAAGACCTGTACAATTTTGGAAAGCATATTGGTCAATAGAAGTTACACTATTACTTATTGTTACACTTGTCAAACCACTACAACCATAGAAAGCATATTCACCAATAGAAGTTACACTGTTAGGTATTGTAACACTTGTCAAACCACTACAATTTCTGAAAGCACTATTACCAATCGTTGTAACACTACTTGGAATTGTGATACTTGTAAGACCTGAACGACCAGTAAAAGCATAATTACCAATATAAGTGACACTATTACCTATTGTGACACTTGTAAGACCAGTACAATCTCTGAAAGCACCATCACCAATAGTAGTGACGGTATCACCAATAATATATTCAGTTACTTGTTTACCAAAATAATAATATAAATCACCTATACTCGTTATTGAATTACTGTTTATTGTAACACTTGTAAGATTTGTACAACCACTGAAAGCACTTGAATCAATAGAAGTGACACTATTACCAATTGTTAGACTTGTAAGACCACTACAGTTATAGAAAACACTATAACCAAGAGTAGTAACACTATTAGGAATTGTCACACTTGTAAGACCTGTGCAATAACTGAAAGCACTAGTACCAATAGTAGTGACACTATTTGGTATCGTTACACTTGTAAGACCTGTACAACCATTGAAAGCATTAGCACCAATAGTAGTGACACTATTAGGAATAGATGCACTAGTTAATGTAGCAATTTGGTTGAATAAAGGTGCATTATTTCCTACTTTTGTTTCATTATACAATTCATATTTAACAGTATGTTCACCTGTTGTATCAAATTGATATTCAGTAACCAAACTATCAAGCAATACACCGTCTATTTCCATTGACTTGAACATGTTTTGTTCATATTCAGTCCTTAATGCTGTTGCAGATGTTGTGTCGGTTATGTTGTATTTACATACCAATTTAGTTTCAACCCAAGGATTATAATGTACCTCATTATCATCATCACAATAACTTACATTGGGCAATACTTTTGTATTGCCATTGATATATGTGTTATATGCCGAATGTGTTTCAAATTTTTTTAAGTATGTTCCCATAATTAGAATTTTTAGCCATTATTGTTGTCATCTGGATTGTCATCAGGGTTCGTATCATCTGGGTTATCGTCACCATCACATCCACCGTCATCTGAATTGTTCTTAATTTCTTCTTCTGAATCGAAACCGTCAACTTGTTTTATTTGTGGTGTTGGTGGTTCAATATTATCCCTGAAAGATTCCCATATAAGTTCATCTTCTTCCAATTTTTTATTATTATAGATTTCTTCTGCCGGTTCTTTATATTGGGCATTTCTTTGTGTCATGAAAGATACAAATTTTTCTTTTTCTGCTTCTTCTTTTTCTGTATATAGATAATATTCATTATCATAAGCAAAAGGATGAAGTCCTACATAAGTTTCTGCCATAATTTTATTTTATTTAAGAATTTATTATTTTTATAATTGATTAAGTTTTTGAATGATTTGTTCTGCTTGTTCATTAAGATTTGAGAATTTTTCCTCAAAGTTAATTTCTTCAAATTTATCATCAATATGTTTTTTAACATCTTTTTTTGCATAACAGATGTCGCAACACAGGTGTTCTTTTGAATCTTCGATATGTTTATGAACTTTACAGAATTTTTCATCCAAAGTTCCAAGTTTTTCGTCAATATTATTTTCAAGTTCTTGAATTGATGTTTGTATTGTGTCTTGTATGTCATCGGTATCAACTTGTACATCAACATCAACGTCAATGTTATCGAATTTATTATCAAAGTATTTTTTCCATTGGTCAAATCTTGTGATAAGTGGTACGTTATCTCTGAATTTCCACCGTCTATATTCATGCCAAATATTTGTTTTCTTCATATTTTCAACTTTTTTAAATGCTTAACAACCCAATTAATCGGTTTAACAAGCCTTTATTTTCTTCAACTTTTTGTTCAACAGTATCAACTTTTTGTTTGACTGTTTCAATTTTTGGTTGTAATGTATTGATTACATAATCAGCCTTTGTTGCCACATGGTTTTTAATTTCAGTTGCACGTGTGTTTGTGTTTGATATGTTTCTGTTTATTTCCTCAGAAACATGTTTTCCCAAAACATTTTGTGTCCTTATTTCCTCCATTATGATTTCATTTTGAATTTTTTTTCTGAAATCTCTGTGTTCTTCCGGTAAGGAATATGAAATTACACTTGAATCAAAACCATAATCATTATAGTTTGGTTTGATAGGTAAATTTTGTTTATAAGGTTCTTTTGGTTTTGGTACTTCTTTGTCAATCCATTCTGCCATTTAATCCTTATTTTTATACATTATTACATATATAAATATCATTATTCATTGCTTAAATAAGATTTTTTTGAAAATAACAGATATTTATTTTTAAGAATATTAATTTTTAAAACGAAATAAGAATATGAGACAAACAATAAGACTTACAGAAGGTGAACTTCGTTATATGATTCAGGAATCAATTAATGAAGCAATGGAAGAAGGAAGATGGAATCAATTCAAACAAGGTGCTAAAGCATTCTTTGGTAAAGGAGACCAAGGTTCTCAAAATATTGCTAACCAATATGACAGGAGTTTTAATGGTGGTATGAACTTGGGTAAAAGATGGAATGCAGCAAAGACAAACTATCAAACACAGGGTGTGATTGATAATGCTGATGAAATTATTCAACCACTTAGACAAATGGTTCAAAATGGGGAAATTTCAAACAAAACAACAGTTGGTCAACTTTTCCAAATGTTAGGTAGCAGAAAAGGTGGTGCTACAACAAAAGGTAGTGCAGCAATGAATAGAATATATAGATAAAGTTAATGCACTATTTTAGAATAGTGCATTAATTATTTTTTTAAAGAAACTGGCATTTTTCTGTTTTTTGTATATGTGTTTAGAATTTTTCCTAATATCTAAACCATATTTTTCGTTTAACTCATTCATTTTTTCAACAAACATTTTTTTATGTCCTTCATTTACACCTTTTTTTAGAAAGACATATTCATGTATCATTTCATGTACCAAAATATCTCTTAATTCATCTTCTGTTAGTTCAAAATTTTTTGCAATTGAAATTTTTAGTGTTTGTTTATTTGTTTTTTTTGATGTTATAACACTGAAAATACCCATTGTGTTATTACCAATATAAGTTCCAAACTTTGGTTTAACCAATTCACTGTTAAAAAAATCTTTGTTGCATTTAACAAACAAGTCCTCTAAAATTTTTGCTGTTAGTTTCATATTTTTAAATTTTAATTAATTTTTCTTGTTGCAAAATTAGGTATAATATTTTAATTATACAAATTTTTAGTGTTAAAAAATGTAAAATCTATCTATATATAGAAATAAACCAACATTTTTTGATAAAAAATGCTTTTTATATTAACTTTATAAGATATGGGTTGGATAAATAAAATTGCAGATGCAATCAATATGGCATTTTCTAATGTAAGACCGCCATTGGGTGATATACCGCCATTACTGTTGTTATGTGAGGTATATCAACGTCCTGGTTTATCTGCGATAGTTTCATCATCATCAATAATAAAACGTATGCCGGAAGCGGGAATAGAAACTGGGGTTAACGATTGTGGTCTACCTAACACAAACAATAAGTTCATAAGGATTTTCTGTGAAGAACTTATAAAAGAATTAAAAGATAATGCACGTATAACATGTGTTATAGAACCGGGTTCATTAAACAGTGTTGGTAGTGGTATGAGTGCTGGTGGGCCTGTTGTTGTAACTTCTGTTAATACGTCACCTACATTAATAATGGGAATAGTTGAATAATATGGACAATGATTTTAATTGGAAACTTGCATCAAATTCTCAGTTAAAAGAGGAATGTGAACGTTTGGAAAAGGAGTTTGTTGAAAAACAACAAGAAATGCGTCAACATGCAGAGATAATTGACGCATTAAATGAAACAATGATTGAATTATCAAAACAATATGTTGTTGTTAAAGACATATTAGATAAAAGACAAGGAAAAAACAAAAAATCAGACTAAATCAGTTTTTCCAAGTCAGATAATAAATCTTCGTTGTTTTTTGTATTGTTGGGTGTATCATTTATTTCAATTGTATTGTCATTTTTATGCATGTCATCTTCAACGTTTGTCATGTATTTCAATTTCATTTTTAACACCTCTGCATTTGTTATTCTATCCATTGGTGTTTTATTCAAGACTTTGCATACACAACTTTCAATATAGACCATTTCATTTAATATAAGCATTGGGTCTTGTAATGCACCTGTTGGTTTAATTTCTTTTTCTGTTATAAAACCCAATTTATTTTTTGGTCTTGTGTATGCTACATACATTAGATTTTTTTCTTGTATTTTTTCCCATTCCTTAACGGCCAGTCTTGATGGCATTGATGAATTACATAGAATATAAACATTATTTGCTTCCAATCCTTTTGCCTTATGAATTGTTGACAGACATACACCATTTGAGTCTTCCTTAAATATTTCTCTTATATGATTTATTAGGTCTTGTTTATTACCACAACGTTCTGACATAATGAGCAATGCGTTTAATGCATCATATTTTTCCATAATGTATGAAGATAAAGTAGCATCGTCAAAATCAAGACCTCTGGTTGTCATTAGTTTATTTCTTTCAGTAAACAGTTTATCAAACAATCTGACAAATACGCCATCGTTCAATAGATTTCTGCCAAGTATTTCAGTATTGACACTTTCAAGTTCATTTATAAGATTAGTTCCAATATCTTGTCCTTTTATATAACAATTTACGTTTTTACGTATCAGTTTGTTATATAAAAACATAAGTGGTGCTCTTGAACGACATAACACCATATCACCTTCTTTTATTTCATTTATATGACATCCATCAGCAACAATTCCATCAGGTGCATTATCACGTGCATACATGTCAGGAACAAATGCATTTGCAAAATCAACAATGTTTTTAGCACAACGGTATGATATTGGGAGTTCAAAAAGTGTTGTGTTTGGTAGATTTTTTATTCTGTCAAATGCTTCTTCACTTGACCCGGCAAAGGTGTATACCATTTGGTTTTTGTCTCCTGTACCATAAAATCTTCCACCTCTTTTAATACATTTAAGAAATAGTTGGATTGAACATAAAGAAGCATCTTGTATTTCATCATAGAACACCCAATCATATGTTAAACCAATTGGTTTAAGTGATAATTCAACAGGAAGCCAAATCATATCGGTGTAATCAACGAGTTCTGTATGTTCTTTACCCCATTCAAGACATTTCTGTGTTACTACACATTCATCAAAAGAAACCGGTATATTATATTTGTCAGCAACATTGTTTATTTCCTTTTCTGTTTGTGCGAGATTAAAACGTGCATAGTCAATTAACATGGTGATTGTGTCAATATATTCCAACACTTGTTTTCTCGTTTTTATCTCACCTTTTGTTGTTGTAAGTTCCAATATATTTTTTTTAACGTAATTTCTGTATTTGTATTCATCAACATCAATATTAGAACCAAAATTTCTTTTCAACATCAGAAAACCAAGACTATGTGTTGTACGTGCCGAACAATTAGTTCTTCCTTTTAATTTCTCATTTAATTCATCAGCAATTGATTTATTAAAAGCAATGAATAGACATTTTTGGTCTTTTGGTATAAATTTCATTGATGCAACAGCAGTTGTGGTTTTTGCAGAACCGGCAAATGCTTGTACAACAGCGTTTCCAACACCATGTTGAACCCAATCAAATATCTTTTGTTGATATTCACTTGGTACAAAATCTAATTTAATCTTTCTTGCCATAATTTATTTTTTTCTTTTTTCATATAAATCTTTTGGTATTCCACATAATTTCAGCATTTCCTTTTGAATATTTTCATAATATTCTTTATATATTTTATATTGTTCTAAATCTATATCATCTATCATAATCAACAAAAATCAATTATTCCATTATATTTTAGTTCAATATTATAATTATTTAATTCTGATTTCATAGATTTGTTCTTGTTGATTTCTTTTTATAAAAAACAGTAAATTTATCATTAAATTCTGTAATATGAATAGTTGCAGGTAAAACACCTTGTTCTTCCAATTCATCTAAGAAATAACATACATCCGCACGTGATTCAAAAATATCATATGTTCTCATAAATTAATCTTCATTATCTTCTTCATTATCATCACCCCACCAACTATTATTCCATGTTACTCCAAAATTTTCTTCTTTATATTCTGGAAAATACCAATCATCTGCAATATGTCCACATACTTCTCCATCTTCATCAGGATAACATAAAAAATCCGAATATTTTTTAGTGAAAGTTTTTATTTCTTGTTTATCGTCTTTAAAATTATATGTTGCTATTTGATATGTGAACTCTTTATCTGACAATAAATCTGGACAATTTTCCAATACCCAAGATTTTGGTGCTGCCACGCAATAGTTCATGGACATATCAATTGCGCCACACATTACACAAAGTTTATTTTCTTTACAGTATTCATTATTTCTAAATGTGTAATTATTAATCCATTTAGAAAAAATTTCATCAGCAGGATAATCTCTTCCTGCAAACCAATTATTAATTTCAAAATAAATAATTTCTTTCATAATTAAATAATTTCTGATGTTACTTTTTTAATAACTACATTGTAAGTGACAGGCACATGATAATCATCATTATCAGGCCAAGTTTCACAAGTATATTGATGTGTTTTTATAATTTCATCAATATTGTCTTCCTTTAGATTTAATTTTTCCCATATTGGGGCTTCAACTCTTTTATATTTTCTTTTAATCCAACATTTAAAATCTTTACTATCTTTCTTACAAGATACATAATATTCAACTCTTTTATTCATAATTTAATTTTTTTATATATTCTTTATCTTGTTTTTCAAATCTTTCTTCAATCTTCACCACACAGTCCTTCATAATCCCTTTTCAAGTATTTTTCTCTTTCCTCTTGATATTTCTTGCTATTGACATATCCACAACAATCCATTTCAGGACAAAATCCTCTATATTGGCATTCAGGAACCATCTTGTCTGCCATTACAGGGTCAATCTCTCTAATAGCAGCCTTTACTTGTTGCCATGCTTCTCTTGTTTCCTTGCTTGCACAAGTACATAGTCTTTTCCTTGATATGTTTATAAGTGACTGTGCATTACAAGTCATCATCATATCATTAAGGCTTCCTTGTGGTAATTCATCTCTTGAACAACCAATATCTCTTCTATCTTCACGTTGTGTATGGACAAATTTCTCACAACCCTCATGATGTCTCACTAGATGCGTAGTGACCCACATCTTTATATCTTCCCATTTGAAATCATATTCAACAAGTCTAATTGGCGAATGTTCAGCCAATAAAACAGAGGCCCACCATTTCTTTGACGGTTCTTTATCAAGTTCTTTTTTACCAACAGTTTGTCTTGCAGCATTCAACGCTCTTTTCCACGTTGTTGCCATTTCACATTTTACAATTTTGCTCATAACAATTTTATATTTCTTTTCTTGATTTATTTTTTCTAATTCATCTACTAAATCATCTAATGTAGTACGTGGTAATTTTCCATTAGAATAATTATCTAAATAATGTTGATATATACTTGGCATATTTTATTCATTTATAAGATTATCTCTTAATGATGTTTTGATATGATATTCGCCATATTTTTCTTCTATTAAAGCCTTCTGTTTTTTTAATACCGCTATTAAGGATGCGTTATCATCACCTTCATCCTCATGGTCAACATACAGACCTTCATATTCATACTCACCAAAGTCTTCAATAAAATTACCTCTTATCATTTCTCTGATATGTTCTTCAAAATCAATATATCCTATTCTCATTTCACCTGCATTTCCCACTACTTTAACATAGACTTCATGGTATGGTATGGATGTATAGAAAAGAAATGAACCATTTTCGTTGGTTACTGGTTTTATTTCAGTATAAGGAACAAAAATTTCCGTTAAAAGCATATCATCAAATGTCATGCCAAGAGATTTTGGTTCTTTGAATATATACCTTTCAAAAGGGTAACATTCATTAAATATATTTAAAAATTCTTTATCGTAATTATCCATGATTTATACAATTCTATCACCTAATTTCAATATAAACACTTCCTTATCTTCTGGTGCTCCCCATTCTGTATTTCCCTTTCCAATCGTAATACCTTTCAGTTCAAACAACATTGTTCGCTTGGTATAGCCATATCTGAAACGGATGTGGGTATAATCAAACACGTTACAGCCTTCAGTGGAATAATGTACTACAACTACTGGTTCGTCCTCACCGATGAATCTTTTGCACCAATAGGGTTTAATCTCTCTGTATTCCTCTTTTTTGATACCGCTTTCAATCATATTGTACCACTCTTTTTTAAGCGGTAAATCAAGTATTTTCATTTCCTTTTTCATATATAATATTTAGTCATAAAAAAACTTATCGTAATCGTCAAATGCTAATTGTATATTGTCCTTATATTCTGAAATTTTTGTTGAACCATCTTTGATATAAAAGTCAAGCCATTCATGTACTTTTCCCCTCAACCTATCATTGCCTTTTGTTTGTGTTCTGATAATCTCAATAAGTTGAGAAGAAGCCCCACCAATTTCAATACCGTCTGCTGGATAACAGATAAAACGTGCTAATTCTTGTGCAAATTTTTCAATTTTACTCATAGTAATCAATAAAACACTTTTTTTATACTTTTATTTCATCTAAATTTTCATCACTGTCATTTGGTAATTCATCAACAGTTTCCAAAATATGTTTTATATTTAACGATGTGAATAGATTAAGTATTGAGAATTGTCCTTCAATACCTCTAAATAACACTTTATCACCAAGAACAATAATAAATTCACCTGTTTCTTCAATAACTTTGATATGATAAACCAAATCACCTAATTTTTGTTCATCATTTTCTTTTAGTTCATTTTTAAAGTTCTCTTGTAGTTCATTGAGTTTATCCATGTTAGTGTCAGCAATTCTTACTGCATCATACTTTTTGATAAGTTCATTGAATGCTTTTCCTGTTGATTCAGCCATTTTAAAACGAACATAATCATTTGCATCAACATTACGGTAAACATATGTTCTACCTTGTTTAAAAACGATTTTAACAGTTCTTGTAGGACTACTTTGATTGTCATAACATTTGCTATATGCAATGTTGGAACTATCATACCACACATGGTCTTCCTGATTTACATAACGATTATAAATTATCATTTAGTATAGTTTTAAAAATTATTCATTATGTGCAAATATAATACAAAAAATGTATTCAACAAAATATTAACAGTTCTTTTTGACTTAAAAGAGTTTTATAATTATTATTATAATATACTATTTTGTTGCTTTTTTATTAAATGGCAGAAAAAAAATTTACAAACGAATTAAAACAAACATTTGATTACATACAAAACACAATTTTAAAGGAATATGATTGTGATAAGATAAGTACTGAATATTTTATTATTTCCGTTTTGGAAAATGAGGAATCAATTGGCAATAAGGTTTTGTCAAAAATTATGCTTTATGACAGCATGGTAGAAGCAAAGGTTTATTTTTATCAGTGGTTATCACAGAATGCGAAAAGTTTTGGTGGAACTAAGGAATATGATGAAATCTTTGATAAAAGTATCAAAGATGCAAATTTGCTTGCAGTAGGACAAAAATCTAAGACAATTAATAGTGGTCATGTTCTTTTAAGTGTAATAAACAATAATGGTAACATAAACAGATATTTCAGAAGTCTTGGTGTTACTGCAAATCAGATTAGTACACAGGTAATTGAAGAAACAAAAGTCTTAAATGAAGAAGAAAAAAGGAAAAATGATGAGAATTTTATTAATGAAAAACCGGTAAAACATGTTAAAAAGCCAAAAAAGGAACAAGATTCATCACTTTCCCAACCACATACAATTGTAATAGGAGAAGGTAATGATGTTATTGTTGCTGCTTTTCAGCAGATGGCAAAATCAAATAACATTGGTGAGTGTGAGAGAACTTTTGTTAATCTTAATGAAAAAGCAAAGAACAAACAAATAGACAATGTTTATGGTAATGAAAAAATATATGATGAAATTTTCAATGTGTTATCAAAAAGAAATAAGAATAATGTAATAATAACCGGAGATAGTGGTGTTGGAAAAACTGAAACAGTAAGAAATATTGCAAATAGAATAGTAAATGGCGATGTACCGAAAAATTTTTCAAATAAAATCTTGTTAGAAGTTGATATTAATGCTTTATTTGCAAACACAGGAATGAGAGGTGCATTTGAAAGTAAGTTCAAAGCAATAATGAATGATGCCACACAAAAAGGAAATTATATATTCTTTATAGATTCAGTACATTCTGTTATTAATAGTAAATTCAATGAGTCTGATGTTGAAACCTTTATTGAAGCCGTAATGAAAGAAAAAAGTATAATGTTAATATGTACATGTTCTGAAAAGGGTTACAATAAGGAAATTGGTGATTATCCTGAATGGGAAAGATTTTTTGAAAAAATAACATTGGAAGAGCCAAATAATGAACAATCGTTGGAAATATTGAAACATCATGCGGAAAAGTTGGAATATTTCCATAATGTAAAATATGATGAAAGTGTGTTTGATACTTGTATAAAGTTTTGTAAAAGATACATTTCTGAAAGAAAGTTACCAGACTCAGCAATTGATATTTTGGATAAGGCAGGTGCCAAAATGAGTTTAATTGATACCGAAAATCAAAATATAAAGGTTGCAAGACAAAAACTATTTGAGATAAGAGCAGAAAAAGAAAAATTAAAATTATCATCATCTGAAAAAGATTATAAAAAACTTGATGAATTGGTAAAAGAAGAAATAAATCTCCAATCTATTTTGGATTTTGCAATAAAATCACATAATTTGGAAAAACAACCTTTTGTAATAACATCAAATGAAATAAAAGAAACAATTTCAGAGAAAACAAAAATTCCGATAACAGATTTAACTATTGATGATAAAGAAAAATTGAAAAACTTAAATGAAAGGGTTAAGAATATTGTAATTGGACAAGATGAGGCTGTTGATTCTGTTTGTAAAGCAATAAAACGTCAACGAATAGGAATAAACAACCCAAACAAACCTGTTGTGTTCTTAATGGCCGGTAGTACTGGTGTTGGTAAATCATATCTCGCAAAGATAATTGCAAAAGAAGTGTTTGGTGATGAAAAGAAAATGGTAAGACTTGACATGGCAGAATATGCGGATAAAACAAGTGTAAACAAAATATTGGGTAGTAGTCCTGGATATATTGGTTTTGACCAAGGTGGAATACTAACAGAAGCAATTAAAAAGAATAAACATTGTGTTTTGTTATTAGATGAAATCGAAAAAGCAAATGAAGAAGTACATAATACTTTCCTATCATTATTTGATGAAGGTAGATTGACTGATAATAAAGGTATAAATGTTGATTTTAGAAATGTTATTGTATTCATGACAAGTAACATTGGTGCAAAAGAAGTTGATGAAAGAGGAAATGGAATAGGTTTTGCAACAATAAATGAAGATGATTTGAAAAAGGAAATAATAGAAAAAGAACTGAAAAGGAAATTCAAACCGGAATTTATTAACAGAATTGACAGAATTGTATATTTTAATAAACTGACAGATGACAATATCAAAAATATTATTAAATTGGAAATTGACAAAATAAGAAAGAGATTAAACTTAATCGGTTATGATATTGAACAAAATGTTGAAAATACAGAGTTGTTTAATAATATATATAATAATGTAATAAAAAAGAAAAACATGGGTGCAAGACCTATAATCAGAGAGTTGCAAGTCATGATAGAAGATAAGATAACTGATTTTGTAATTGATAATAATATTGAAGAAGGACATATTTTTACAATGGAAGAGTTGAAATAACAATTTTTTATGAAAATTATTAATATTTATTTACAGAATATTATTATTAAAACACAAGAATATGAAACAAACAATAAAATTGACAGAATCAGAACTCAAAAGAATGATTATATCCGCAATAAATGAAGCGAGAGAATTTGATTTGGAGAAGGATAGTGATAAAGATTGGGAAAAAGGGCCATATAGTTTTTCCGGTTCTAAAAACAAACGTACAGGTCAATACCGTACAGCCAGCGGCAGAAATTTTGATTTGAAAAAAGAATCCATTGACAGAATTATAAAAGAAACAATTAATGACGTGTTGATGGGACGTTAAATCACAATAAAAATATACTGATGAAACGAACAATAATAATAGACGAAGACAAACAAGAAAGGCTTTTGGGTAAAATCTTTGAAAGTGCGTTTTACCCAAAGGCTGAACAAGTTGTTGAGGTTGAAAAGTTTCTTGATGATAATTTTAAACGCAAAGAAATTGTCACTGTTAATCCAGAAAATGGTTATCCAAAAATAAAGGGTGTTACTGTCATGGTAAAAAACGGTGTCGAATTAGGAGAATTTGATGGTCCAAAGTTAGTGAGATTACTTGATGACAAGTTTCATGACAGAATTAAAGATGATGATGACAGAAAGAGATTTCTCAGACAAGTAGCAGATGACTGGTATAAGAAAAAAATAAAATTCGGTATTTTATCAGTAAATAAGATATAAAACATATATACAAATATGAGACAAAGAATTAAATTAAATGAAAATGACCTTTATAGAATTGTTGAAACAGAATTAAAACATTTTATCAAAAATCCACATATGCCAAAGTATATGCAAGTAAGAGATAAGGATAGAGAGTTTTATGAACACAACAAGGAAATTGTAAATAGTGTTATTAAATCAATAACTGATAAATTGCATAATGAAATAACATATTTAAAATATAATGGACATTTTGAAAATCTAAATCCAATGTTTATAGATAAAATGCCTAATGGTAGACAAAAGAAACAAAATATTGCGGTTCAGAAAATAATTTCAAAATGCCAGGAATTATATAATTTTTTACAAGATATGAAAGATGAATTTTAAGATATTGCGGTCAGAATAAGACCGCATTTTTTATTTTTCCAATTTTTTTGTATTTTTCTTCATAAAGTTTCTGTTTTTCTTAAACTATGGAATATTTATAAATGATATACAAATTAAAACAATTAATAATAAAACTTAAAATTAAATTAAAATGGCTGTTTTAAAGAAAATTCAATTCGGTACTGGTAGTGCAACCCCACTAGCAAAAACCGTATTAACCGCAAAAGAAGGCGGTGTAATGTCAGTTTCTGCACCAATAAATCAGGTAACAGGTGAAGCATACACTAATGGTGTTGATGAAGATGCTGATTATCAGTATGAACTTGATGTCAATGTGGATGGTACTACCATCGTAAAGTCTACAGGTAGTCTTGCCGTTGGTACTGTTCCTGCTGCAAACGTAAGCGTTGCCAATGGTGGACATGTTGACCAAACAGAAGATGGTAAAGCCTTTGTAGGTGATGATGTTGAAGAAGTTCTCTTGGAATTGAACGGCAAAATTGCTGCCGTTGGTGGTGAAGCAAAGAGTTATAAAATTGTAGAAGTTGCTGACCCAGCCAGTACAAGTCTTGCTGAATATAAAATTCAAGAACAGGTTGGTACAGGCTCTTGGGGAGACGTAACTGGTTCTTCAACAATTGTTGTTCCAAAAGACAATGCATTCGTTACAGCACAACTTGGTCACGTTGGTGCAACCGCAGATTCAAGTACTGGTGTTATTACTGATGGTAGTGGTGCTGATGCTCTTCTCATTGAGTATATCAACGGTAGTGGTGTTTATACACTCGTTGCAGTTCCTATTGGTTCATTCCTTACAGAGTCTGAATTTAAAGATGGTCTTTCCGTTTCTCAAAATGGTGAAGTAAGTGCTAAACTTGGTAATGGTATTGAGTTTGGTAGTGAAAGTGGCGAAAACAAATCACTCAACGTTAAGATTGATTCAACAAGTGAAAGTTTCCTTACCGTAGGTGCTAATGGTGTTAAACTTGCAGGTGTTCAAGACGCAATTGATGCAAAGGTTGCTGCTCTTGATGTCACAACTGATACTGCTGTTGCAGGTCAATATGTTGCTGCAATTGAGGAAACTGATGGTGTTGTTGCTGTTAAGACACGTGCAAACGTTTCTGATGCTGTTTTGACAGGTTATGCAAAGGGTAATGCTCCTGCTGCTGGTAGTGAAGCCGTTGCTGCTACTGACGATGTTAAGGGTGCTATCGCTAAATTGGAACATCAAGTTGATGCTGCCAAGTCTGCTGCAAGTTCTGCACATAGCGTTGTTGAACACGCACAAGCAAATACACATGTAACTGTTTCCGGTGCTGCGAATGCTAATGGTGGTATGACATATACTGTCACTGAAAGCGACATTGCTTCTGCACAAGGTCTTGCTAACGAAATTACACGTGCTCAGAATGCTGAAACTGCAATTGACACTGCTGTTGGTTTGACAAAGGCTTCTGGTAGCGAAACTCGTTCATTTACTCCAACCACTAACTATGGTGGAAGTGGTGCAAGTGCTGCAACTTCTGTAATGGATAACATGCAGAAACTTGATACTGCATTAGATGCACTTGCTGATACTGTTGGTGGAATGTGCTATAGCATTAGTGGTACAACTCTTATTTTCAACGGTATTCCAAACTGTCCAGCACAAAGTCAAGAACCTTAATCCAGTGCTTAAATTTTGAAAATAAAATGCAGAGTGTCCTATTTTTAGGATAGGATGCTTTGCATTAATAAAAAATAAAAAATATTAAAACTATGCCAGAAGAGTTAGAAACAGTAGTACTTGGTGAGAATGAACTTAGGTTAGAAAATCTCACATTACCTAATGGTAACACATATATTTTAGGGTGTAGTTTTGAGGAAGCACAGGAAATCTATGGAGTTTTAAGTGATAACATTGAGGCAGTAAATGATGATGTAGAAGCGTTAAAGGTTTCTGAAAAGGTCGTTGCAGCGAGTTTGAATGATTTAAATTCACGAATTGTAGCGTTAACGGAAGAAAATGCTTTATTGAGAAATGAAATTGCGGATTTGAAACAAGAAATAGCACTTATTAAGAGAACTTATATGGCTTATTATGATGTTGATGCAAGCCAAGGAATTGGTGAGAACAATGTTTATACAACTACATAATGTGTTAATGTCCGAATCACGTAAATTTCATTTGCTGGTTTCTTCAAGACTATATTAACATATAATTGGTAGTAACCATATAATAAACTTTACTAAAAAAAAAAGAGGTATCTATGAACTTATTATATTCAGATGTTGAGCAAGACAAAAATAGTTGGGATTATACAAGTGATGTTGGTTACATTCCAAAGAGTAGTGGTGGTGGTAATGCTGAAAAAGATAACGAGCAAGATGCAAAAATAGATGAAAATGCACAAGCAATCGAAGAAAATAACAGGCGTGACGATGACCAACAATCTCAGATTGATGCTAACAGAGAAGCAATCGAAAGAAATGCTGAACTTGATAGACAACAACAAGAGCAATTAGATGCTAATGATGCACTTGATGTAGAGCAACAGTCTCAGATTGATGCTAATAGGGATGCAATCGAAAGAAATGACACACTTGATATTAATCAGCAATCACAGATAGATGAAACAATCAGACGTTTGAATGAAAATTTTGAAGGTGATTCACAACAACAAAGTCAAATCAATGAAAATAGGGATAAAATAGATGAAAACAGAAACTATATTATTAATGTTGAAAATGAACTTCCAACATTAGAAATGGAAGGTACAACATTGGTAATTGGAAAAAAGGGTGATTCTTAGTATTAATCAAACGAAATTTATGTGGTACATCCAAATGTTTGTACCACATTTTTTTAGTATATAAAAACTATTTATTAATAGGGAATTATATACCTGTTGTCCCCGATTAACTCTATAGTATAAATATACGCATATTTATGAAAATTGTCAAGTCTATGAGATTTGACAATTTTTTTGTATCTATTTTTTACTATCACTTTTTAACACCATATATACAAAGTATATATGAATAGTTAAACTATGCTAGAAACTTAAAGATTTTTCCCAAAATATTCGTTTTTCTCTGGACTTTTGCTTATCTTTGCATTACCATTAAGACAAAGAATAATAAGCAAAAATCCTATGATTAATTTCAATAACTTCAAGTCCATCATTTCAGTTATCAACTACTTCCATAACGAGGAAATTTGTAAGAATGCTCTTATCGAAGCACGGTGGGGTGACGATGTAGTTTGCCCCCATTGTGGCAAGCACCACTGAGTCAGATAGGTGGTTGCTTAATATCCCGGAGTTAAATATCCATTCTCAGCATCAAAAGTTCCACCCCTTCCATTAAGAGCCACTTCTTTGCATTTATTAATGGCATTGTCTATTGCCTGTATTATAGACCATTGTCTATTATCTAAATCTTGATAGTATGGGTCATTTTTATCATAACCATAGTCTTGACTATAATCTGTTATAATTGCAGACTGTGCCTTCTCTAATAGGCGTATACATTCCCTGTAACTATTAGAATATCTGTCTTTATCATCGTAATAACTCTGTTCATTTAAAGTACTTCTAACTGATTCAGAAATCATTCTTCTGAGTTCACTTTCCCTTAATCTAATTGTTCGTCTCATATACTTATCTTGTAATATTTTATTATTCTTAAATATAAATAGTACAAAAAAAGAAAAATGCCATCCAATAACAATTTGGGTGACATTTTTTTGAAACTTATTGTATATTTATACTAAAGACCTATTCGGGGACAACAGGTATATAGTTCCCAAATTTTAAATGCAGCCTTATTAAGACTGCATTTTTTTTTATTTAAAAATAATTTGGATATCTTTCACTAAGTATCATAAAGAGTTTACTAACAATTTTTTTCCTTTTTGGTATAGACATTATACCTTTAAAAATTTCAGGTGTTTGACTTATGAAATCATCCATTCTCCATTTGTTTTGTTGGTTTTGTGTTCCGTTAGGGAACATTACAAAACGTGGACTTAAAGCCGTTATAGCCTTATTTAAAAGTTCTTGGTCATTAAGTATAGTATTAACTACATCATCAATGTCAGAACTTTCATTCAATATTCTATTCACAGATTCATTTATGATTCTATGAAGGTCTTGTTCTGTTAGTCTTATAATTTTCTTATTCATATTATATTAATTAAATTACACACATATAAATATTCTCACGTTTGCAAATATATGATACATTTGTGATATTTTTGTTTCTAATTAAAAATATATTTTTAGATTTTCAACAATTAACGGATTACATGTTATGAATTGATTGCAATATAATTGTGTATATTTAATTTTATCATCAACCTCTTGTGTATATCTTTTGGCATATTTTTTTGAATTTGTTATGTATCTTATGATTCCATAATCAAAAAACAGTTTATCTTGTTTTATTTGGTCTAATATTGAATTTAAGAAATCATCATTTTTATCACAATTATATCCAAAATTTGAACAAGGTAAATAGTCTTTATTTTCATATAGGAATATTGATTTTCGAACAAACACATCAAAATTATTAGCATAATGTAGTTTAAATTGCATTATAAAGTTTTCAAGTGGGATGTTATCATTTATAATAACATGATTTTCATCAAAATTTTGCCACTTTAAAGCCGTTTCAGACGAATGATTTGACACTTCTGATACATTTGGTCTAACAATAAAGAAAACCTCACCAGAGCGTTCTAAAATGGCTTCTCGTTCATTTGGGAATCTGACATCATCAATAACAATAAGTTTTGTTTCTGAATAACTCTCAATTTCTTTAATCATTTGTTTGACGTGCCAATCTTCGTCATATTTTCTAATAACATCTGTACCTATAACTTGTAGTAATTGTCTTATATTAGTTATATGTTTACCATCAAGTTCTTTTTTTATGTTTTCTATTTCTATGTTTGTTTTTTTATTAATAATTTCATACCATGTATCATCAGGTACAACATCAAATGTATAACCATTATCTTTTTTTTCATTTAATTCTTCATAGGTACAATTAATTAAGTCACAACATAGATTTTTGAGATAATCAGCGATTGTTATGATTATTGCATTATATTCTTCTTGCATAAATTTGGCAAGTGTTGTTTTACCAGAACGTTTTCTTCCACAAAAACCCAATATCATTATTCTTCCTCATTTAAATTTATTTCAACATCATCCTCATTTTGTGTATAGAATGATTTTTCACTAATATTTTGTGAATCAATTGTGTTAATTGTTTTAAGTATGCTTTTAACACTTTCAGTTTCTTTTGGATATTCCTTTTCTTTTTTCTTTTTATGATTAACAAATTCAATCATAACTTTTTCATCTCTTTTTGTTTTGTTTATGTGTGCCATTTCCAACACTTCATCATCAAATTGATAACCTTCCTTAATATATTTAAAGATTTCACCCTTTATATTGACAATTTCAGATATTGGCTTTTTTTTATGTTTCCCAACACTAATTGAATCTTTCATTGTAAGTATTTTACCCATAATATGTTACATTATTTTATGATTATTTTTACGTTAAATATAGTTAAGTTTTTGAAAATATTCAAGATTTATTAGATATTTATAAACAAAGAAAGCAACTGACCGAAAGTTAGAGACCGCTATTGAGTTGGGCAATCAACTTTGTAGTCAAAAGTTGCTTTTTTTTATTGTTTATGCTGCATTTTTTGTCTTTGTATAAGATTCAAGGTATTTAATAACCATGTCTTTAGTTATATTTAAATTTACCTTTTCTTCATTATACCCACCATAGTCAAACATAAGGTCTGCAAGTACTTTATCCAACACACCTCTTAATGCTCTTGCACCAGTTTTTTTCTCACTTGCATTTTTAGCAATAAGTCTTAGTGCATCCTCATCAAAAGTCAAATCAATGTTATCAATCCACATCATTTTCTGATATTGTTTGATAATTGAATTTTTTGGTTCAACAAGAATTTGATAAAGTTGTTCCTCAGTTAATGGTTTTACATGTGTAACCAATGGAAAACGACCAATAAGTTCAGGAATCAGACCAAACTTTTTGAGGTCTTCCGTTGTAATATCTGAAAGATAATCTTCTTCAACGGTTTCTTCCTGTTCTTTTTTAATAGCATCAAACCCCAAAGTTTTTTTATTCTTACGGTTTTCGATAATTCTGTCAAGACCTTCAAATGCTCCAATGCCAAAGAACAATATATTGGTTGTATCAACTTCTATGCATTCTTGTTCCGGATGTTTTCTTCCACCATTTGGTGGAACTTGTACTTTGTGACCTTCAACGAGTTTGAGAAGTGACTGTTGAACACCTTCACCACCAACATCACGTGTAATTGACACATTTTCACCTTTTCGTGAGAGTTTATCAAACTCATCAAGTACTATGATTGCATGTTGTGCTGCTTGCACGTTAAAATTACAATCACGTAATGCGCCAAGAACACAGTTTTCCACATCGTCACCAACGTATCCAGCCTGTGTTAGTCCACTTGCATCACTAATATAAAAAGGTATATTAAGATATTTTGCAAGCATTCTAAGCATGAATGTTTTTCCACAACCGCTTGGGCCAGCACATATCACATTTGATTTTTCAATGGTTACATCTTTATAAGGATTATTTTCAACATCTTTTGTATAACCATAGATATTATCTATGAATCGTTTATAGTGGTTATATACGGCCACGGAAATTAGTTTTTTGGCCTCTTCTTGACCAATCACATGTTGATTAAGATAATCATACAAGTGTTTTGGTGTAACCACGTTCATCAACTCACGCATTTGCGCTTTAATTTGCTCAATTTCCTCGTTTGTCTGATTGTTTGTTTTTGCCATTTTACTCTGTAATATTATTTTGATTAAACATTTTTTGACAACACATATTTAAAACTTTTTCAAAACCATCATTATTGATATTTTCAATTATTTTTTGATTAGACGCTGCAAAGATATATATAATTTTTCAATCTACCAAATTTTTTGATATTTATTTTTGATGAAAAGTCATTTTTTAACTATTTTTATGAAATGAAGGAAAAAAAAGTGCAAGTTGAACAAGGAATAATGCAAAATGCAAGCATGGTTGACATGTGTTTTGAAAATCAATTGAATGAGGTTGATGCAGATGATATTAATCTCAAATCATTTGAGGTTCATGACAGATTAAACCCAAGATTTTGGATTAACAATAAGATAAATTCAAGGGTTAGGTTAAAACTATTGGATTTAGCGGACGAATTTTATGATTCATTAAATATAAATTGGGTTAAGCCAAAAGACATTGTTCTTACAGGTTCAATTGCCAATTACAATTGGTCTAAATATTCTGATGTTGATTTACATATATTGATTGAGTATGATAAAGTTTGGAAAAAGACGGAATTTGTTGAAGATTATTTCGACACAAAAAAACAACTTTGGTTACAGGAACATGATGGATTGAAAATTTACGGTTTTCCTGTTGAAATATACGTTGAAGATGCAAACAAGAAGAATCACAATACAGGGATATACTCATTGAATAGTAATAAGTGGCTTGTTGAGCCGGGTGATTTTCAAAATTCCGAATTAAATGAGGACTATATAAAGAGGATTTCTGCAAAATACATAACGTTTGTGGATGATGTTGAGGAAAAACTAAAAAAAGAAAAAGATAATCACAAATTGGAAGTATTAAGTACAAAAGTCAAAAAACTATTTGACAAGTTGGTTAAACAAAGAAAAGAATCACTTAAAAAAAGTGGTGAAATGGGAACATATAACATAATATGGAAAGTTCTCAGAAGAACTGGTTATCTTGATAAGATTTGGGATATAATAAATACTATATATAATAAAGTGAACAGTATAAAATAAATTATGAAGAATGAAGATGTTGTAAATAATATAAAATGACTTGATATATTTTGTTTTTTTTCCTATTTTACATAATATTTATATTATAATAACTATAGTTAATAAAATTTAGAATCATGATTAAGAAAAAATCAGCAGAAGAACAAATAGCAACAATGCAACACCTTATTAATTACGGTGTTAATGAGAGCACTAAAAACTCTCAAAAGCCTGTTGTTGAATATAAAAGAAAAGCAGCCAATGGAAAAACATATGGCATTATACGTGAATCCACAAAATATTACATAATGGAAGCACCTCAAAAAGACACTGAGGTTCTTGCAGAAGATTTCGATTACATTGGTGGTTTCAACAACAGAAAAGAAAATGAATACAGTTCATATTCAAAGGCTTCAAATGCACTTGATTTGAAACTTATGGCAATTAATGAAACTGTTAATAAGAAAGACAGAATAATAATTGAAGCACCAAAACCAAAAGCAGATTGGGAAGACAACATTACAGAAAGTATGCGTCAAGAAATCAATCGTTTCAAGACAATTACCGCCAATGTTGCAACAATCTTGAAAGAGGACAAAGGACATGGTGAAGTTCCATCTGAACACACATTACCAGAAGCACCAGCACAAAACCCAAGCGACAAAAAGGTTAATGCACCATTTGTATATAGTGGTGTTGCCAAAGGTGAAAAAGATTTCAAGGAAGAGGAACATAACCATGAGACAGCAGGTACACCATTTGATAAAAACGGTGAAATTACAAGTGAAAAAATGCAGTCTGATAAAAAACCTTCAGGACATGGTGACGAAACATATAAAGAAAAACCAAAATATGGCCCAAAAAACAACATCAGTGCAGAAAACCCATCTGGTGGTAAAGTTGTAAGGGTTAATGAAAATGGTAATAAGATTCGTCTTAAACTCACAGAGGAACAAGTTCTTGCATGGAATGACAACAAGGACTATATGGACACAAGTCATGGAACAAGTGTAGGTTCTTCTGACCCATTCACTGATGAACTTGGTGCTGATAGTAATCAAACAAAAGCACATACAGACCCAATTCATGAAAATGATGGTAAATCTGTTGTTTATGACTATCCAAACGACCAAAATGTTCCTAATGGAACTGGTGATGTTGACACTGAGGATGGAGACCCATACATTGAACTTGTGTGTGAAGTTGATTCAATGGATGCAGCAGGTTTCGGTGATGAAGATGATGATGTACCATTCCCAGAGGTTGAGGATGATTTGGAAGATGAAACTATGGACGATTTGGAAGATGGCACTGATGATGAATGGTATAAAGGTGATGAAGATGAATTTGAAGTTGAATTAGACGAACCAAATGATGATGAAGCATATAATAACGATAATTTGGCTGGTCTTGATTTAGACAATTGGGCTGATTTAGGTGATGATTATGAAGATGACCTTTATGAAAATCGCAGAAGAAGATTATCAGAAGATAAATTGGATGTATGGGGTAAACACCCAGCATATAGGAAAAAACCAATGACATTACCTCCAAACAAAGAAGTTGCAATCAATGGTGCAAGAGAATGGGATGATGAATCAGCACAAGGTGAAGAACCATTTGGAAAACGCATTGGTAGTAGTTCACCATTCGACAAACTTGTAAGTCAAATCAGTGAAGCGGTAAAGAAATCATTATACGGAATTAAAAAAAAAGTATAACTGAAAGAAAGGTATTGAAAGTGAACAATGGTTCACAGGATATGCCTATGGGAGATATGCCACCTATGGACATGCAACCAGATATGGGGAATGACATGGGTGGTGATTTTATGCCACAAGGTGATGATATGGGAATGATGCCACAACAAGACGGTGGTGGAATGCCAAGTGATTTTGATACAAATTTTGATGCTGGTGTTGAAGCGGATGAGGAACAAGACCCAAAGAGATATATTCAACAGTTAACAGGTAAATTAAGTCAGACTTTGCAGAAATATAACAATGACAATGGACAACCTGATGTTGATTTGAACAAGTATGTTGCTGGTATGATAACAAAACAAGCAATGAAAGGTTTGTCAGAAGAAGATGCAAATGAGATAATTGAAAAGGTTAAAGCAGATGAAGATTTCTCAATGGACGGTGGTGAAAACCAAGGAATGGAAGACATGGGTGGACAAGACATGATGCCACAAGACGGTGGTGACATGGGTGGTCAAGACATGGGAATGATGCCACAAGACGGTGGTGGAATGCAACAACCACAAATGAATGAAACTCTTTCAACGAGAAGAATTTCAAAACAAATAGATGAAATTTGTCGTTCAATTTTCAATGATAGAGAGAACAAACAAAAACTTCAAAAGCCAAAACAAAATCAAACATCTCATTATAGAAATGAACCTTTTGGTGTATTTAATTAAACAAAATACAAATGCAGTCAGCAATGGCTGCATTTTTTTTTGAAAAAACAAGATAATTAAGAATATATTTATTATAATTTTTTTAAATAAAGTTTTATGGCAAAAATAAACGTTGAAGAAGCAAAGAAAAGATTAATGAGTGGTTCTTCTCCGGTATCAGGAAAAACAAAGGGTATGCGTAGAGCAGTTGCCAGTAATTCCACACCAACCGAAGAAGAAAGAGTTGAATTTGTTGAAGCCATTAATGACAATCTTTTTGTATTTAAAAAAGATGAAACATATGTGCTTTCACCTGCTGATGATTCGTTAGAGCCAATTATTGGTGAATTTGACGAAATACCTGATGACAACAGTATGCCACCTTGTATGATGGATTGGTTTGAAACATATTCAACTGAAATTAATGATTTCCAAAGGGATGAAAGTGAATTAACATCTGCTGCAATGACATCTGCAAACAATTCAATTGAAATGGTTGATTTGGGTCTTAGTGTAAATTGGGGTAATATGAATATTGGCGCAACAGCCCCAGAGGAAAGTGGAGATTTTTATGCTTGGGGTGAAACAAACACCAAGAGTGTTTATAGTTGGGATACATATGAATATATGGAAAAAGTTCCAGAAAGTTATGTGAATATTGGAAATGATATTGCAAAGACTGAATATGACCAAGCATATACATTCAGTAATACAATGTGTTTACCAAATGAAGAACAATGGAAAGAATTGCAATCCAAATGCAAATTTGTGCAAAAGACATTAGATGGTGTGGTAGGTTATGATGTTACAGGGCCAAGTGGAAATAAAATATTTTTACCATTCTCAGGTTGTATGTATGATGGTGGTAGTCATGATGTGAATAAACTTTGTTATTATCATAGTTCAAATGCAGGACCAGAACCACAACAAACACGTGGTAAGAAAGTTGGTAAAAATAATGTAAACACAATTGTTAATCTTAAAAGGAGAACAGGTTGTGTCATCAGACCGATTGCAACTAATGAAACATCCGAAAAGACACTTGGTATTAAGTTTGTTGATTTAGGTTTGTCAGTCAAATGGGCAAATATGAACTTAGGTGCTACAAAGGAAACTGAATCAGGTAATTTCTATGCATGGGGTGACCCAGAGGCGAACAAAAAGGATTTCACTTGGGAAACATATAAATATTATATACCTGAAAGTACAAAGGTAAAAGACATAGGTAAAAACATTTCCAAGGAATACAACTATGATAAGGCACTTTTAACTGATGATTCAATGTGTATTCCAACGGAAGAACAATGGAAAGAACTTATATCAAGATGTACATTAAATGAAACAACCTTAAATAATGTAAAAGGTTATGACGTTGTTGGCCCAAGTGGAAATAAAATTTTCTTACCATTCACAGGTTATATGTTGGATAAACTTACAAGTGTTGGCTCATTGGCATATTATACAAGTGGAACTGTTTATCAAACAACAGACAATGAATATTGTAAATCTTGTTTAATTAAAACAGGTAAAACTTCCACAATTGAAAAGACAAGGAAAAGAACAGGATTACCAATTAGACCTGTTACTGTTCAAGAGAATAGCGTCAAGAAAACTGTTCAACCATTAATACCATTCAAATGGGGTCAAGGAGCACCATATAATAGTCTTTTACCAAAAGACCCAGTGAAAGAAAAAACTGTTGTCACAGGATGTAATTCAACTGCATTGGCACAAGTTATGGCATATCTTGGTCTTGTTGGTTTGGACGGAAACAAATATAAAAGGGGTTGTACCAAGACATCTGCATATACATCAAGAAAGGGCACAAAATATCAAATTTCAATTCCATCATTGGATTCAATAACGATTTTTGATTATAAAGACTTTGATTTCGTTAAAAAAACAGATTTCAAGACAGCAGAAGCAAAGAACGCTGTTGGAACATTGTTGAAATATATAGGTTATTCATTTAAATCTGATTATGCATATGACGGTACAAGTGCAACCCCATCTGTTGTTGCAAGTAGTATGAAATCTCATTTTAGGTTGGGTTCTGATATAAAATTAATAACACCATCTGGAAGTGGACTTGCACAATTCAAGGAAAAAATATATGATAATTTATGTCAAGGTTTACCTGTAATTATGAGTGGATGGAATAGTAAAGGCAGAGGTGGTCATACTTTTGTATGTGACGGATATAATGCCACTACCGACAAATATCATTTCAATTGGGGATGGGATGGCTATTATAATGGATGGTTTAATATCTCATTGTTGCAACCAACATCCGAAGATGATTTCAGTTACAATAAAAAAGCAATTATCAATATCAAACCAGACTATGAACTTGGTGATATGAACAATGATAACGTAATTAATATTAGTGATGTCATGAATCTCATTCAAGCAATCATTGACAAAAAGACAGATAAAAAATATGATATTAACTCTGATGGAAAAGTAAGTGAAGAAGATGCATCATTATTAATTGATTATATTCTTGGAAAAGTGAAACTTTAATAACACATATTTAATGAAAAGCCACCATAAAAACACTTATGGTGGTTTTTTTGATTTTTTAACTTTTTATTGTTATATTTATTGTTAGAATAATTTGTAAAAACACATTTTAAAATGGGAAGAAATTTTGTAATTACAGAAGAACAATATGAGAGATTGAATGGTATGATTGATGAAGTGGATGTAAAAGCAGATGTTAAGGCTGCTAATGGTGATATAAAAACAGCCGTTGAAAAAGCAAATAAAGAAGGTGTAGATAGTGGCCTTAAACCAGGAAAGTTTGGTGTTGTGGTTAACTCAAACGATGTTTCACAAAATGTTGCAGAAGGTAGACTAATTACCAAAAAACAATTACAGGAAAACCGATTGAAAAAATTCAAGAAAAACTCTGAGTTCACAACAGTAAAAGACTTGCTTAAAAAATACAAATAATATATATAATATTTGATACAATGACAAAGTTACCTGATTATATTTTAAAATCGTTAAGAAAAGGAAAAACATCTTTGGGTGAACATCCGTCATTTCCACCGGAAGAAGAGGAAAAGTTTATTGTGAATCTTCTTTCGGACACATTTGATAAATTATGTGAGAAAGTTGATATTGTTGGTCATAACACATTAAAAAACGAACTTTCAAAAGTTTTGAGTGATTGTATGAAATATGAAAGAAACAACAAGCAAACACTTGAGCAACTTTGTATAAAAATAATTACTGATATGTTTGATATTCCAGAAGATACTGTAAAAATAACATCAACATTGGTTGACACTGTTGATACATCTTCTCAAAGATTAATACCGGAAAAAACTGTTGATTTCAGTTTTGATGATATTGACGATATGAACAAACTAACGGATGAAATTTATAAACGAAGAATGATTGATGTATTAATTGCCGGTGCTTCAATGTACTATATGAATTTCATTGCCAACTATCTAAAAGAAATTTTTGAAATTAATCCTGATTTACCATCTTTGTATAAGAAATTAATTGACTACAATAACATTTTATTATATATTGAAAAAGATACAATTGATAATAAAAAAGCAGTAGATGGTGGAAAGGTTGATGTTGTTATTGGTTCAAGTGATACTATTGTGACAATAGATGCACAAGCATTGGTATTTCCTGTTTTGGTTGAGGAAACGATAAAAGGTGTATTGGAACTTGCTGTTGCAAAAGGTTTGCCAAAAGACGTGAAAAAAGCAAAATATATAATGTCAAAAGCGGATTTCAAACTTGCTGAATTGTGGGATATGAGATTGGGTTATGCTTTATGGTCGTTGATTGAAAAAAGGGTGAAAGATTGTGAATATGACATGGAAGAAATTGGAATTAATTTCTTACTTATGGAGTTTTCAAAAATGGAATGTGACGAATTTAACAAAACATTACAGGAGATTTTCGGAAGAACAAAGAAAGGTGAAAGGTTATTAAGCGAAATCATTGAAAACATATTATATAATAAAGAAAAAGATGAATTTGATGATTTCATCAAGACAAGCAATGATTCACAAATTGTATTAACAGATAATGATGATGATGAATATTTTACACCGGAAAATATCTTAATTACTGATGATTATGAATATTAAAGAAAATCTGATAACACAAGAAGAAGCAGAAAAACTTGGTTTTGCTGTAAAATTAGAAGACATAAAATATCAAGATGGTGAATTTGTTGAACCTAAAAACATTGGTATTGCATACAAAGTTTTTTATCTTGGAAAAGATGGTAAAATATATCCACCAATAATTGCAAATGATAATGCAAAAGAAACAGAAATTGGAAAATGGTTATTAGCATCAAGTTCAAATATTGTTGGTTATACATTAAAAGACCATAGACCAAAAGTAATGAGTGGTGGAAAAGGAACAAGAGGTGGAAGTTTAGGTGCGTTGGCTTTTAGACCTGGTTGGCATTTGGGTGAAATACCTTATGCAGAACAGTTTTTATTAAAAAAAACATATAATGGAAAAAGAATATGGCCAAAAGAGTTGGTTTGGGCTGAATGTGAATATGACAATGACATTGATTATCAAGAAGAAGCAATGTCTTATGGTTATACAAAAAAAGGAAAATTCAGACATTCATATGCAGGTTTACCAAAAATACCAAAGAACGGTTCATATAAATATAGGACAAACCCAAACCCTAATACAGTACCTTGGATTATAAGTGGTGCAATAAAAGTCAAAAGAGTTTTAACTTTTGAAGAAGTTGAGGAAATTTTGAGAAAAAAAGGAATAGATGCACCAATACCATTGTCAAAACAGGAAATAAAAGAATTAAAGAAACATTATGTTAAACTTTAAAGAAGAATATATAAGATGTTATCAAGATAATGCCAGAATATATTTCATTGAAAATTATCTTTCAACTTTTAATGCAATGGAACGAAAAGAAGTTCCATTTAAATTGTTTCCAAGACAAAAAGCATATCTTAAAAGTTGTTCTGAGAACAATAACACAATTGCCAAAAAACACCGTCAAAGTGGTGTTTCAACAATCAGTTCCGCATGGGCTTGCGGACAATGTGTTTTTGCAAAAAAAGGTTCACCTGAAACTGTTTTGTGTATTGCAAACAAACTTGAACAGGCCGTTGAATTATTAACAAAAATCGGAACATTTCTTGACCAAGTACCAAGATGGATGTGGGGTAATGATTTCTTTTCACCAGACCCATCAAGTGAAAAAAATCTTAAATCAATTTATATTAAGAGAAACAAAAATTACATTGAGTTGTTTAATGGATGTAAGATATATGCACGTGCTTCAAGTCCTAATGCTGCACGTGGTATCAGTAGTGTAAGTATATTGATTCTTGATGAGGCAGCGTTTATCGCAGATTCAGTAGATGCATTTACCGCAGCAGTGGCAGCACAAAGTACTGTCAAAGACCCAAAATGTCTCATGGTGTCAACACCAAACGGTAAAGACCAACTTTATTATAAAACATACATACAAGCAGTGAAAGGTGAAAACAATTTCCATGTTGTTGAATTTAAATGGTTTCAAGACCCACGTTATAACAGATTTTTGAAATGGTATAAGAAAAATGAAAAAACCGGTGATTTGGAATGGGATGTTGATACTGTTATTGACAAAAAAGGAAATATAAAATATGATGAGGAAAGATGGGAAGAACTTGAAAAAAACGGATGGACACCAACATCACCTTGGTTTGAAAACATGTGTAAGTCATTTAACAATGATTCACAAAAAATTGCACAAGAACTTCTTGTGTCATTCCTTGGTTCTTCTGATAACGTAGTTCCAATTGAGGTAATTGAAGAACAAACTAAGAAAAATGTCATACAGATTACAGAAGATTGGAATTTAAGGGATGTTTTTATAAAAGAAACATGGATATGGGAAGACCCAAATCCAGAACATAGATATATAATTGCATGTGATGCATCATCAGGTAGTGGAGATGACTTTTCATCAATACAGGTTATTGATGTTGATGCAATTGATGAAAACGGTACACCATATTTTAATCAAGTACTTGAATATAATGGAAAGATGAATGGTGATGATATTGGGATGTTAGTTGACCGATATGGAAGGATATATAACAATGCATTAGCGGTTGTTGAATGTATTGGCGGTTATGGTGATGCTGTTGTATTGACATTAATGAACTTAGGTTATCCAAATTTGTATTATGATGAGACAGCATCGCTCAAAACATATACAAATGATTATGCTAAGAAATTATTTAATAAGAAAGATGAAGAAAAACTTCCTGGATTTAGAAGCAATGCTTTAAGAATACAGATGATTTCAAATTTTGTTGAATTATTAAAAAGTAATGCTTTTAGAGTTAGAAGTGAAAGAGTTATTAGTGAATTAGATACGTGGGTTTTTAAAAATGGCAGACCAAACCACATGGATGGTGCTCATGATGATAGTCTTACTTGTCTTGCAATGGGTTTGTTTGTTTTACAGTATTATATGCTTAAAACCGATAAATTAAAGAAAAAAGACAGCAGCATTGTTAAATCATGGGTTATTAATAATGGAATTAATACAGATTTAACAACAAAACATCTAAGACAACAAGTAACTATTTCAGACAGAAAAAAATTAGCAAAAAGATTCAGTCCATTTACAAAAGACGAAAAAGAAGATGAAGAAAACTTTATAAAAGCATGTATAATGATGGGTGGGTATAAATATAATAAAATAACACCTTAAATTGAGTTGGAAAAAAAGTGCATTTTAAAATATATTTATAATAATAACACTTTATTTTAAAATGTAATGCCAGAACAAAAATATACAATATTTCAAAGGTTACAAAAAGTTTTATCAAA
>Ga0326512_10000182_pt1 | contig 54524 bp, 67 predicted proteins | sample 1_2617_0518_D_FD_203652 | JGI IMG/M metagenome (GOLD analysis project Ga0326512, IMG submission 203652) | Bovine rumen microbial communities from UC Davis, California, United States - 1_2617_0518 | ecosystem: Host-associated > Mammals > Digestive system > Stomach > Rumen | place: USA...
ATTGCGCCCATCTGTTTGCCACTTTTTCAGGGTTACCCTCTTGGTCGGGTTAAGGCCTTGCCAGGTACCTTGTATTCGGGGAAGGCGGAAACCCCTGACTATTTATTAACCTTAAAATTATAACACAATGAAAAAAGTAATCGCTCTTACTCCGCCTTTTTAATATCAGGGTGCCCCGTCCCCGCGCTTTAACGAAATTCTCATGTAACAACTCTAACTCTCCGGCTTGCACGGACGCATGTCCTTTTCACACGGCATTATTTGTTAATACTAATTTACCTTTGGGGCATTTGGTACTCTGAACGGGAATCGAACCCATATCCGAAGTTTAGGAAACTTCCGTTCTGTCCGTTGAACTATCAGAGTAAAAAGGGCTTCCGTATCTCCCGATAGGGTTGACCCGATAGTCTTTTTAAACACCAAGACAAAAACAATTTAATCAAATAATAAGAAAAATCAATATTATAGAAAAATCTCAGACTCCGCCGAGTCTACCGGTTTGCCATCCTCCCGGACGGGTACCCATGAATAACTAAACAGTAACCTTATAAAAAACTCTTGATACAAACTAAAAGTAGATTGTTGTTGTTTGACATTGCAAAGATACGCATTATTTTCTAACCACCAAACTTTTTTGAGGATTTTTTGCAAATATTTTTAATTTTTCTTTGCAAGGTACCTATTTTCGGGTTATTCCGCGCATATACGAGTCAAGCTTTGCCTTGATACTGTTCATAAGTCCGTTCTGGACTCTATCCTTTGCGCGCAATGCCTTTACGACATCCTCGTCGTGCGTACCGACACTTACAAGGTGGTGGATAATGGTGCGTTGCTTCTGCCCTTGCCTGTATAGTCGTGCGTTGAACTGCTGATACAGCTCGAGCGACCACGTAAGCCCGTACCACACTATTATGTTTCCGCCCGCCTGAAGGTTCAATCCGTGCCCGGCTGACGCGGGATGAGCCAGAAGGAGTTTTATCCTTCCCTCGTTCCACTCGCCTATGTCCTTTGCAGTTTTGAGTTCGCGCGGGTCGAGTGATTTGAAGTATTCCATTATCCGGTCTCGGTCGAACTGGTAAGTCCACGCCACAAGCACGGGTTTGCCATCTGCCGACTCTATGACTTCCTTTAATGCCTCCAGCTTGAGGTCGTGAATGGTCGCGGCCTTTCCGTCATCGTCGTACATAAATCCGTCGGCGAATTGTAGCAACTTATTGGATAATGCGGCTGCGTTTGCGGCATTTACCATTACCTCGTCGCCCATGGAATCCCTTAGGGCTATAATCTGGTCTTTCTCGAACTGTCTGTATCTTCGCATAACGCCGTCGGGCATAGTTACCTTTATAAAGTTATCTACCCTTTCGGGCATTTCGAGATAGTCTTCCGCTTTCATGCTTATGCAGATATCCGATATGCGCTGCCTTATCATTTCTTCTGCGCCCTTCAGGAGATTGTACGAGTACACCACATATCCGTTCGACTTCCCCGGTCTGAAATACTTAGTCCGGTATGCCGATATAGTCTTTTCAAGACGCTCGCCGCGGTCAATGAGGTACATCTGTGACCACAGATTGATAAGACCATTCGGGGCGGGTGTTCCCGTCAAGCCTACCACGCGCCTGAGCCACGGCCGTGCCATACGGAGAGCCTTGAACCTTTGTGCCTGATGCGCCTTGAATGAAGACAATTCGTCAATAACAAGCATGTCGTATGGCAGCTTTGAAGCGTAGATGGAGCATAGCCATGCAATGTTATCCCTCGATATAATGTACACGTCTACATTGCGCTTCAGGGCTGCGAGCCTCTGTGTCTCGGAGCCTATGATTTTGGAAAACGAGAGATGCGCCGTATGCTCCCAGTTCTTTGCCTCTTCTTCCCATACGGTTTCGGCTACCCGCTTGGGTGCTATGATGAGCACTTTGTCTATTTCGCAATAGTCGTATTTCAGCGACTCTATCGCAGTAAGCGTGGATATCGTCTTTCCGAGTCCCATCTCGACGAATAATCCGCAGAAGGGATGCGATATGATGTGTTCCACGCATTTTCTCTGGTACTTATGTAGGTTGTCCTTGTTCAGCATTTGTCATTTCGTTTATCAGTTCGTCAACTCCCTTCAGGGTATCTATAACCTCTACCCGGAAGCCAAGTTCCCGAATGCGTTCGTGTATGTACAACTGCATCGGCTTCGGCTTTTGCCCGGTAGTCTTGAGTTCCACGAATACTATCCTTCCCTTCGGAAACAGGCACATCCTGTCGGGCAGACCCTTGATGTGCATACTCAGTAACTTTATGCACATCCCCTTTCTTGCACGGGTCTGCTCGGCAAGTCTGCGCTCTATGTCCTTTTCGCTGTCCCTCCTAATCATAACAGGCTGTCCTTGCGTCTGTAGTACCTTTGCTTTCCGTATATGCCGAAACTCCTTGTAGAGCCTACGAACTCCCAGTCGGCAAGGGTTGTCATTATGTTATTTATTTCCTTAGTGGCGTAGCGTGTCATATCCGACTTGTCCTTGCCCAGACATTCACACCATATTTCGGCGGTGCATACATAGTCTCTCTGCGTATTTCCCTTTTTGGCGAGAGGGTCATCAAGCCAAGTTCTGCGGTCGTACAAATCCTTGCTCTCCCAATCCTCGGGCAACAAGCGGTCGAGGTATTTTTCGATAACACCGGTTCTGTCATCTACCTCTGAGTGTTCCTGCTGATTTGCCCTTGCCATTTCCGCTACGTCCTCGTCAAAGTAAAGCGGCTCGCCCGCAATGGCAAGCTGATAGGCTTCCGCCCATATCCGGTCTACCTCGTCCCTTGTAAGGTCATCCCTTACGGACTTTGTGACGTTATCGGGGTTTATGTTTATAGGGTTGAATCGCCTGCTGCCCGTAGGGTCGTGAAGAAAGTCGGTATCATTGGTCGTTCCGAAGAATACGCATTGCCTGCGATAGGTTTCTACCGTACGCCCGTATGCCGGTCTGTACGTATCCTCGGATTTGGATATGAACTGCTTTACCGTCTCCGCCTCGGATTTCTTCAGACCCGACAATTCTGCCATCTCGACAAGCCATGCGCCCCTGAGCTGTTCAAATGATTCCTTGCCCTGAAATGTTGAGAAGGTGTCGGAGAACCAGTCGAGGGCGAGCTTGCGCACAAAGGTAGACTTGTATGTTCCCTGTTTGCCCACCAGCACAAGTACCATGTCGAACTTTGTGCCCGGACGCAATACCCTTTGTACTGCCGCGCACAGGGTTTTCCTTATAGCCATTCGTGTATAGGCATTATCCTCGACTCCGAAATAGTCTATAAGCAGCGTGTCTACTCGCTTTGTGCCGTCCCATTGCAGCGATTCCAGATACTCTCTTATAGGGTGGAAGCTCTGCTTCTCTGCGTCTATTGCAAGGGCATCATCTATCTTCTGTGAGGAGGATATGCCGTATACGCACTCGATATAGTTTCTTATGCCCGAATAGTCTACGTCCCTCATTGGTTCGGGCTCGTCTATCGCACGCCACGGAACAGACCTCAGTATGTATCTCTTCGCATCAAACAGATTGTACTTGAATGCTCCGGCGAGGTATTTGTCATTCTGCACGATGAGGTTTATATTAGTCGCAGAACTTACGTACTCGCCCTTCGTATTCGCCTCCAGCTTCTCGACCCAGGAGTCGTCTGTTTCGGTGGCTTCGGGTTCGGCAATATCAAAGTCAAACCGTGCCTCGGCGAATTTCTCGTCCGCAATCTGATGCTTGACGCGGGGGTCTTTCGCAGCAAACTCTTCCATCGCCTGAAACGACGCTTTCTCCGACTTGGGACCTCTGCCGTTATCAGCGTCGAGATGCCCGAACTTGTGTATGCGTACAAGGTCGAAGGCATTACACAATCTTCCGCCCGCCGGGTCAGTTCCGTGATGCGAGAAAGCGAACTTGTCGTCATAAATGATTAATCCGCCCGATGTGGTACCTGCCTTATAGGTGTATCTGTTTTCGTCGCACTTGTCGTACACCTCGGAGAGAAATGTTTCTATCGCGTCGGACATGCCGTAGGCACGACAGAATGTACCTATAACGCCCTTCTTAGACTCAGGGTCCTCCTGCTTTTTGAGTTCGCCCAATACCGCATCCGTATCTGAGGACATACCCGGCCATTCGGAAATATCCTGCCAGTCGTCATACTGCGCCAGAACCTTGTCCGCATCAAGCCATTCTCCGTCCTGAAATTCAAAGTCATATTCACCGTCGGCGGATACCGAAGGCCAGAACATAAGTCGTTCCGGTTCGAAGGTCGACGTATCGAACAGCTCTATTCCGAGGTCACCGGCTATGCGGCGCGCTATCGCCTGATACTCCTCTGTCGTAACCTCTCTGTTCAAGGGTATGAGCAATCGGTGGCGTGGGTTGGCGGAGCAAGACTTGTGTGTGGAGTGGAGCACAGCTGCGCAGTCATACATAATCGTGAAGTCCCACCAGAAGTCGGCGTATGAGAAGTCTATGTCGAGGCTCACAAGCTGTTTGTAGGCTACGGAGGTCTTGCGCCGTCTTCCGCCGTTAAGGTGGCCGCCCACAAATCCGCCCACATCCTTTATCTTGCTCTGCTCTGCCTTGTCGGCGGTCATGAACTGCTTGTAGGTTTCCTTAGTCCGGACGGGACTTGACAATTTGCTAACAAGCTTACTCCAGCAAGCCTTGGTGTTCTTCCATGTTTTTGCGGTTGCAGAAAATCCGACGGCTATGTCTATTATGCCGTCATTCTTCAACTCAATTTCCATAATCAGTCTTTCTTATAGTAAGGTGTAATATATCCGTCTGCTCTTAGGGGGAGGTCTGATGCCCACTCAGGCGGAGTAGACATAAGTGTAACCATTGTGTCATAGTGCTGTTCCTCGTGGCTGTCCTTCGGTATCTCGGATATGCACTCGTCATGGATATGGGCAACTATCCGGTAGCCGGCATTGGTAAGCAGCAGCAGCGAATTGCCCAGAAGGTCACGCGCGATAGCCTGTACCACGTTTTCGGTCATCTTGCCACCGTACGTGTCAACCTCGCACCATTGTTTGGTCATCTGGTTCATACCACGATATACGAGGACGCGTGTAGGCATAACAGACTTGCCTATCAGCTTGTCCCTGAACTTAGGTTCACGATAAAATAGCTGTCGCCCTGACGGGAGCTTGATAGTGAGATATTCTCCGTTGCAGTCGAATACCAGCTTGCGGCAAGTGCCGACTACCCTGCGGCGATAGCGTACCGCCTCGTATGCGCATCTTTCAATCTCGCCCCACAACTCCACTATGCGTGGATTGGCATCACGCCATTTCTGAACAAGTGATACCATCTCGACATCGGACAGTCCCATTTTATCGCCTCCCATCTGTTTGAGCGCGCCAAGTGAGCCGCCATACCCAAGGGCAAGTTCAGAAATTTTTGACTTGTCCCTCAGCGGGGAGCCTTTCTTGATTGCGGAAACTGGCACACCAAACATCTTCGAGCCGGTAGCCTCGTAAATCTTTCCGTCACCGTGGAATACGTCGAGCCTCCACTTTTCGTTTGCAAGCCATGAGATTACTCGTGCCTCAATCGCTGAGAAGTCGGCTACCGCATAGGTATATCCTTCGGGTGCGACAAGCGCGGTTCTCACGAGCTGTGAGAGTACATCCGCTACGTCCCCGTACATCATTTCTACTGCTTCCCAATCGCGCCTGCGGATAAAGTCTCGTGGCGTATCTATATCGTCAAAATGATTTTTAGACAGATTCTGTAACTGCAATAGTCTGCCTGCCCATCTTCCCGTACGGCTTGCACCGTAGAACTGGAACGTACCACGTACCCGGTTATCAGGAGTGGCGCAGTTAATCATCTTGCTATATTTCTTTACGGATGTCTTGTTCAGTTTCTGGTATATGCTCAATGCCTCTACAACCTCGGGATAGTCCTTTACCCGCTCTATCACCTCGGGCATAGCATCCTTGGCGAGAGAGTCTATATCCATGCCTGTAACCGACTTTATCCATTTTTTGAACTGCGCACCGGATTTCGGATTCTGCAAGCGTGCAATATGTCCTAACTTGTTCAGAAGGTATTCGCCATATTGAGCCTCAACGTAGATTGCTGATTCGGCAAGTTCCCTGTCAATCATTATGCCTCGGTCGTTGATTTTCTGGTCTACGACATACAGGGCTCTCTCGCTTTCGGGTATGACATAATCTTCCAGACGGCGATATATCTCACGCTCCGCGAGCACATCGTATTTATTGTACTCCTTGTACATCTCCCACTTTTCGGGTGCATCCCCAGGGTGATTTCTCGTACGACCGCCGTTTACCTTTGTCGGCTTGCATGGGCATGAGAAATATTTAATCAGGTTCTTGCCGGTATCAAGCTTCTTGTCTGTAAGGTCGAGAGCCTTTGATACCTGGTCGAGTGATAGCGGCAGACCGCAGTAGGCAGCCTTTACCGCTGTACAATACCACTGAGATATTTCGGTATGCAGTCCTACTCTGTCGAATGCCTTTCTCTCGAATACCGCGTTGTGCGCTACCTTAAGGCAGTCGGGATTCTTGAGGGCATCAAGGAATCTCTGTGGGTACCGCTCACCCCTTGCAAGGTCTACGATAGTAACGGGTTCGTCGTTGAAGGCGTAGCCGCATATCAGAATCTCAAAATCTGGAGACGCTTGGTATTTGTATGAGCCGCACTCAGTAATGTCAACAGAGGAGAACGTCTCGATGTCGATAAACAATAGGTCTTTGTATTCCATAATCGTTTTTTTAAATGGCGGGCTTTGTGGGAGTCGAACCCACGCGGGCGAAAAAAAGAAAACCCTGGGTAGGTTACATACTAATAAAATAACACGATAAAAAACTGATTATGACAAAAATGAACTGGTCTTATCCTCTTCGCCTATGCACCACCTACATCAAAAGCCCAAAGCATGGGGAGCGGGGCTCCCCAAAATGACTATTACATAAGGTCGTCGTCCCATGAGTTGTCGCCGCCGAAATCTTCATCTGCTGTAGAGCCGCCCGCAAGCATCTCACCGTCTTCGAGTTTCTGAAGGTTGTTCAACCCCGCTGCGATTCCCTTATTGCCATTGGCTGCAAAGGCGAAGAAGTTTATTGACGCACGGCCGTAGCAGCCAGAGTAGAACTCCTCCTTCTCCATGATAGCGTTAAGGTCCCTGTCAACGATTGCCGGCCTTCGGGTAGAGTTAGCGTTAATGAACATCATACCCTCGTATGCCGGGTCATCTCCTCTTTCCTCGTCGCCATCGCGCAGAGGTGTTTTCAGGTTGGATGGAATAACGCCCTTGTTGTTTGCAAGTTTTGCCTTGCCCGCAATCTTGGCATTCTCGATTGCCTTCTTGATTGCGCTCAGGGTTTTTGTATCGTTCTTCGGAATGAGGATACATACACTGTACTTTGGCGTACCATTATCGTCCCCGATAGTGACTGGCTCGAAAACATGAGCGTAACAGAACCTTACTCTTCCGGTTACCACCTTTGTTGAATTATTCTCCATGACTAAAAAATTTATTAAAATGTTATTTACTTCTTGTTTGTTCTCCTGTTTGTTCTCTTGTGTGAATAGCCTCTTTTGTTACAAAGACTTATTCCGTATTCCTTCGGACCCCACGCAATAGTCCATGCACTTGACGGGCCAAGATTTCCATAGATGTTACTTTCCATTAGCGAAATCATTTTGTGCTTCCTCGATACCTAATGCCGGGCGCTTGTCAGAAAGCGGAACAAGTGTAGGCTTGCCTTGCGGCTTAATTATCACGTCTGCCAGTTGGTCGGCTACGACCTTCTTGCCAAATTCTTTCTCGATGGCTGATATGGACTTGAGTTTCATGTCGTATATCTGGTCTTCCGATGCTTCGGGGATTCTTTCGAGTATCGCGTCCGCAACGGCTTCTTCGTCAGACCACTTGCGTCTTGATGTGCCCTCAACCAATTTGAAACCGGGCCATACCTTGCCATTGTTGATTGCCTCGCTCTGCGCATAATCCTGAACCGAATTTGCCCACTCCACAAGGTTTGGGGTTCTTTCAAGGATATCGGCTATCTCCTCATCCGTAAGGAGCGGTGCTTCCTTAAACTCGTACTTTGCAAGTTCAAGGTTTTTTTCGCTCAGCGCACGGCAGCGGCTCTTTACCGCGCAAAACTTACACCATCCGCCGGCAACCGTTTCGCCCTTACCCTCAAAGGCATTCCGGGCGGCAGGCACGAGTGTTTCGTTCGCCCACTTAAGCAACTCCTGCACGGATATTTCCCATGATGAGATATTGTTTATTCGGGGCTGTACGATAGTAACTCTTACACTGCTAATCTCGTACAGTATGTCGAATTTTCTCATTGCACCAAGTCCGTAAAGCATAAGCTGCGGATTCCATTCGGCATAGACGGGAACACCCTTTCCGTGCTTATAGTCCACGACTTCTATCGTACCACCACCAAGGATAACACAATCCCCGGTTCCAAAGCCCTCCGGAACATACTCGGTCAAATCCAGCTTCTGCTCAACCGCCATTATTGCGGCTTCGTCGCGTGATAATGCCTCATGGTATTGTCCCGTACAATAGTCTACGTACTGGGGAACTACCTCAAGCATTTCTTCTGAATACAACGGATTCGACATGATTTCATCGAAGCGGTCGGCAAAGGTCTGGTCGTCTACCTTTCCAAGAACGTCATGGCTAAGGTACAATTCGCACAACTCATGTGCGAGAGTGCCCTCATCGGCATACACGGAGGACTCTCTCGGTCCCATAGCCTCTTCGAGCTTCGCTGATGGATTGCAATGTATCCAGCGGTTTGCGGCAGACGCGGAGAGCAACGCATGTGCTCTCTTGCTGTGCTTCTGTAACTTTATTCCCATATCAAAGGTTGTTCAGGAACTCTGCCATCTCTGCGTACTTGCTTGGGTCGAGCTTGGTAACACTTGGCGAACCCAGTTCTTCGAGTTTCGCTTTAATCTCTTCTCTGTGCTCGGATACCTTAAGGGCCATCAGCTTTCTCACCTCGGTAATAGTTACCTTTGGTGTTTCCTCAGCCTTTGGTGCTTCCTCAGCCTTTGGTGTTTCCTCAGCCTTTGGTGTTTCCTCAGCCTTTGGTGCTTCCTCAGCCTTTGGTGCTTCCTCGGCCTTTGGTGCTTCCTCGGCCTTTGGTGCTTCCTCAGCCTTTGGTGCTTCCTCGGCCTTTGGTGCTTCCTCAGCCTTTGGTGCTTCCTCAGCCTTTGGTGCTTCCTCAGCCTTTGCCTTCTGCTTGGTGGTTTTAGGCTTTGGTTGCGAGCCACCCAAAAAGGCAGATACCAGTTCTTTTACTTCGTCCGAAAGACGTAGATTCACGTCAATGCTAATTTTGATTGCTTCCATTTTTTCTCTTCGTTTAAATTATTATTAGTTTCTAATGCTTTCTTCAATTTGATTCGAGCCTCTTCATCCTCGATAATCGTGTCAAGGTGTGCCATGAACTCGTTAAGGGTTCGCGTATCGGTACTGCTTCTTATCTCGCGCCGGATAACTACGTGGTCTCTGTATGTAGTTAGAAACGCGCCATCGTAGTTAAGCATTACCTTATAGTGTCCTTTCAGGAATACCGGACAATTTGCTTTCCTGTCCCAACTGCCCTTCCAGTCATTTACCGCAAACAAATCGGAGACAAACACTCCTAAGTATGCGGCGAGCTTGGTTATCTGGTTTGAGTCGAGAAAGGCTTCACCCGACAAAACTCTGTCGAGTGCCCTTTCGGGCAACTTGTTATCCGGGTAGAGGACTTTCGCCAACTCTTTCATGTCTGGCTTGTACTCTTCGAGTATTCTGTGAATATCAAACTTATCCATTCAATGCGTTTGTTTTATTATTTCGATGCAAAAATATATTTAATTTTTGATACCACAAAATTTTTAGCAAGAAAAATGCAAAAAAATTTGATATTGGACCCGGAAACAATAGAAACAAAGAAACAATAATTCCTATATATAGCCTATGCGTATATATTATGCGTCTTATACACGATATACAATTACATATATAGGCTCATATAAGAATTATTGTTTCTTTGTTTCCATATAGCGTATATATTTGGTTTTTAGTGTATTAGACAGAAACAAAGATTGTTTATTATTGTTTCTCTTGTTTCCCCAAGAGCCAAATTACCGCTAAAATTGCTATAAAACCTATCAGCATAAGTGATTTTTGCCACCAACTTATCGGCTTGTCTCTGTATTCTGTCTTTGTGATAGTCTTGTACTCAGTTCTGACTACTGTGTCGGTCTGATACTTTGTCTTATATTCGATTTTCTTCTGAGTACGAGTGCGGTACTTCTCGAACATGACGAGAGTGTCGGTCTTGGTAATGACCACACTGTCAAGAACTGTATCTACATCCCATTTGAAGATAGTATCTTCAATTATTCGCGTGTTGTTGATATAAACTGTCTCAACCTGCTTCTGTGTCTTGCAGGAGAATAGCAGGCTTACGATTAGCAAGCCTGCTATGATTGTGACGAGGTGCTTCATGTTCCTAACTCTTTCTTTATGCTCTTAAATATGAACTCTTCCTCGCTCTCGGTGTGGAAATCTGCCGACATATTTTCAGCGTGATATTTCAGTACAAGGCGGATAAATTGCCTTAACTCTTCGTCATTCATACACTACTTTATGATATTACGATATAGACTTGTTCGCCGCGTTTGCAGGCGTTCTCGATGAGTGGCAGAACACGGTCGCATGTGACACGGCTGTTTATTACCTTGCCTACTTTTTTGTTCTCGCCAAGAATGATGCACCCGAGAGAATCGTTAGCATCATTTCCGGAGTGCATTCGTATGCCTATAAAGACAGGTACATTTTCGAGCTCCGGAAGATACTTTTTAAACGTGTTGCTATAAGTCCACTTAACCGTGTATGAGCCAACTGGTATCGCGGTTTTGCCGTATACCTTCATTCTCTTGAGCGTACCTTCGGGCATACCCTGTTTTAATCCCCTGTCTTTGTCTTCGACAGTATCACATTGATACTTGCCATCAATGTAAAGTTTGCCGATAGTATAACTATCCTTTCTGGCAATTCTTTTCAGTTCTATTCTCATGCTTTTGTATTTTTAGCTTTAAACCTTAATATCTTTGTTGGCTTTTGAATATCCTCAATTTCTGTCGGCACTCCGTCCACGTCTACAATATGGATTGTATCAACATCTGCCTGTTGTGCATTCAGAAAGATGCCACTATCTATCTTGTATGCAGCCGCACCAAGTCCAAGCAACATACATACTTGACTAAATATATTATTACCATTTACAAAGATACAAGCTATTGCGCCCATTCCTTGAAATGTAGTATTTAATCGCACACCTCCGAAAATATACGAATAGCACCAATTACTGTATGATGCTATAAGAGCAATATGATTGTCGGGAAGAAGCATCTCCCCGACATCTATGTTACTCCCAAGTGTGCCTATTGTATTATTATCAAGTACACTCATACACTATTAACTAAAATCATATACTACTCCACAAACCTTAAACTGCAATAAATCTTGCTGCCAATTAAGTGAATCAAGATAATTAACATCATTATGCTCACCAAATGCTTCTGTAAGAGGCATTGTTTTACCGTCAAAATCAAGCAGATTAGTAGCAGGCTGATACTTCTTATTAGTTACAACATAACCAGCTTTATACTTTGTCTGAAAACTATGAGTAGGAATAGGAACCCAATTATTAACTTCATCATCGAATACCTTCAGAAGAACTCCGTCTGCTGTAAGGTTTGCAGTATCACAAATAAATGTTCCACCAGCAGCAATCTCAGTGCCATTGCTAATAGTAACAACAGAACCTGTCTGATTCAGATAAGAACAGCCAATTTTTAGAGTACTATTAGCTGCAATAGAAGTACATCTCCCTAAATTTGTGAATCGCACAAGAATGTAATTATTTATACTATTATAATTATAAGGGAAGAACTTAACACCATTATGCTCAGTAATAGTATGACTACCTGTTTCAAGAATTATATTCTGATACCTATTCACTACAGTACCATTAATTTTACAATCTTGTGTTACACAGTACATTGTAGTTTCACTTACTGTAAGAGTACTGTCACCACTTGCAAGAACTACTGGAGTACCAAATCGCTCAAATGGAGCAATACTTATTTCATTAGTTGCGTAATGGAACACATTTGTGGCAAGACCCGTAAACACCTGATTAAATTGTCCTCTATTGTCTATAATAGCACTTTCAAGACTAAATCTTCCAGGCGTCTGTTGGTCAATGGTCCAAGAACCTGAATCTTCCTGAACGTTATTGCCTGTTACTCTCACAAAGTCTACAGAATCGCCAGTCCAACCAATCCAATCTGCAAAAATAGGATTACTCATCGCGCTTCTCTTCAAATCAAAGTTAAGATGAGAAGGGTCTACGAAGCAATCGCTAAGAGAAGAATAGCCTCCACCTTCACGAATATCAATAAATGCATCTTCATTTTCTGCATTAACAATAGAATTGTAGACGTAATTCTTATATGCCGCTGTAAGATTAACATTAGCGGTAATAGAACAGTTGATAAATATACAGGTATAAATTTCAGTAGTACGAGTTGCAACACTCTTAACTTTACTATTGATATACACGCTATTATATGAAAATGTTGTATAAGTATTAACTGTATTGCTTGGCGCATCACAGTTAATTATCACGCACTTAATAGCGTGTGTAGCATTAGTTCCATCAAGCACATAGTTGTTCATGTTGATAATACTATTACACCATCTACCTTTACACAGAGCAGAATAATTGGCATAGCATCCAACATGAAAACTTTGCACAGTAGCATTACTATTGATAACAACACAGCCAAATGTATCTGCAACGATAAGGGCATTATTAACATTCAAATCCGCGTCAAAGTTGCCAATAGCCACAACAATAGTCGTTCCGTTGATAGGATTGTCGGCATTGCTAACACCGCCCGCAAAACTCTTGTAAGGATTGTCTGGTGTACCATCACCATTTACATCGTCACCAAGTTCTGCATGAACATATACAACCTTACTATAATTTGCAGCAGAAAGCAATGCAATAGTAGGAGTACCGCTCTTAGAAAGAAAGGAGGCATACTTATTGTACTCGTTAACCAAACGTCCTATCAAAGCAGTATCTGTTGTACTGCCATTAACATCTCTTAATCTCCAATCATACTTCATAGTCAAATATTATTTTGATTAGCACTCAAAGTGATAGTCTCTGCAGTAGGAGTCCAATCATGCAGCCCCTTATTGCCACTATACTTGTAAACTCTGTTGCAATCAACAACAAGTTCTCCCCATTCATATCGCCAGTGAACTGGTCTGCCAAGTTCATCAAGTTCATTAGTATTTCTCTTCCACCATAGAAGAATATTATTATCTCCTACATAGCTGTTGAATACATCTTGCGCCTCATAAGGCTGCTCCTCCAATTTCTTTCCATCGAATATATCTATTGATATTCCGTCGGCTATCTGTAATTTTATTGTTTCCATTACTAAAGCATTTTAACATTTACCATAATCCAATCAACTTGCCAACTAATATCAGCAAGATAGTCAATTTCGAAATCTTCTTTCATATTTCTACTAAATTAGCGTTAATACTCTCGGGGTTCTGTTGTCAATCTCACTCGAAGTAGTCCATTCTACGAGATGCCCACCCTGAATAGTGTACGGCGCCGCCAGAGTATGCGTGAATAATGTTCCTGTGTCTGTTGCTTCTTTCTGTGCGATAGTAAGAACATCCACGCCATCAATCCAGAGCTTTATTTCGCCCATGTTGATAAACTTGAGAGCCATTATGGTTACATCCTCGGTCTGTATGTATCTGCTTGCAGAAGAACTCGTAAAATCCATTTCTGCTACATTTCCAAACTTAGACCATGATTCCCAGACCATTGTAGGATTGTTGCCGATAGAGCCAACACCCGTTCTCGTGTACATGCTGTTATCCGTGCCAAACATTTTCCAGTATACCGTACGTTGCTGATTTGCCGGCTGTGTCTTGTCGACTTTTATTGTAACAGCATGGAGCTGAGTTTCATACTTTTCTGAAGCACCCCCTACGACATTTCTTGTAAGAGTTTTAAAGAAGCAAGTCTTATTGCAAGCATCCGTTCCGCTCTCTACATTGAAATGCACATTGACGAACTTCGTCATCTGACTTTCGAATTGTGCATTTGGAATCCAGTCTGTCGGCATTATTGACCCAGATAAACCTGCCTCGACAAGTTCTTCAGATATTTGCTTTTCAGTAATAAACTCGATAACGCCATTCTCCGCAGTCGTAGGCTCTTCTATTCCGCTTGCATCCACAAGATTAAACTCGTCTGCCCAGGTGTAGAGTGAGTATGTTACGCCATCAATGTTCTTTACAAGATACGTAAAGTCTTCAGACAGGTTATTCTGGAAAGCGGCCTCAAGTGCTGCTACCTGGTCTTCCGCAGCGGTCGGTGTTTCTATCACGAACTTTGTCTGCTTTGGCTCGTTGAGGTCACGCCATACCCATTTTCGTGAATAAGCCGTAGGGTGGTCGATTCCAAGATAGTTCTGAAGGTTCTCACGGTACACACCTACAAGATAAACTCTTTCATCGTGTGAGTTGAGATAATACACTTCTTCGTCCGAGCATAGCCACACGTTCTCTGCAACTTCCATTTTACCGCCAACGGACTGGCGATATAGTGTTACGCTTGGCGTCTTCGTGGCATTTTCGGGATATACGTCTGTAAAGTTTGCTACGGTAAACAAATATTCGACATAGCAGTTTTCGTTGTCTATTGTAGTGAACTTGTATGAATTTCGCTTTGCAAGTCCATGATTTGCATCTATATCGGCTCTGATGGCCTTTACAAGCTCAAACTCGCCTTCCATATATGTTCCAAGCAAGCCAAGGTCGACTACGCCACTACCTCCCGATTCCTCGGTAAAGTAACCGTGTGTGCTGTCAAACTCTTTCTGCTTGTCGAGCTGATACCACTTTCTTTCCGTGATATTAAATACCCTGTACCCGTCTGGATAATCATCCAGATTGGCAGATAGCATCTGGGCAGTTGTAAGGGCCATTCGGTCCTCAATAAAGTTTTTCTGCCTAAAGCTAAACGGTGCTCCTAATTTTGGCATATCAATTATTATTTAAATTCGTAAGTAATAGCAATGTTGCTCACATTGTTCTGATAATAAGCATAGTATGGAACTCCATTTATGCTGACCTCAATTCTTGTATAGTCATTGAGGTATTCCTGATAGTCGGCATAGATAGATGTAAGCGCACCAAAGCTCTTAGGGTAAGCATATACAAGTACCTTTCCAGCTGTCGACTGAATAGTCTTATGCTTCCGCCCTATCAGTTCCTTGTTGGCAAATGCCTCTATCATGGCGGCCGTTGGAATGACACCTTCATCTACGGAGCCCCAATAGCTGTAATGCGTATATGGGTATGAGATAGTATTGCTTTCGCATGTAGCCTCGGTTTCACCGTCCTTGCGAACATATCTTGCTCTTACTTTAAATGAAGTTCCGGTAGTAATTGTCTGCGCTTGAGAACAACTTACTGTTTCGCCGAAGTCTACATCACTTATAGTTTCTATCTCTGCATTACCCTTATAGAATGTTACGCTAATAAGTCGAGTTGCACTGTTCTTTGTAACGACAGCCGAGAGAATAACTGATTGTGAAGTGCCTTCTTCCTTGAGTACTGGGGCAGGAGAACTACTAAGAGCTGCTGTTGCTGCAATTTCCTCTACGGTAGCCATTTCCGCAATTTCCTGTAGGGTTGTTCCGGCTTCAAGCGTAGTTCCAGCGGGAATTGCGCCCCACGCCTTATTGGTATGGATTGTTTCTGTCAGAGTTGCGGCAGTAAATACTGGCTCGGGTCCTGGAGGCACTACCCCGGATGCAATTGCAATAGCTTCTCTTGCGATTCTGTCCGCTTCACGTGCCATGCTTTCCGCACTTCTTACTCTTGCATTTGCCTCGCTAATTTCTGCTGCAAGTTGGTCGAGCAATTCAGAATTACTTTCGCCAAAGCAAAGAAATGAGGACATAGGACTGTGAGTATTGACTGCGATATAGTGAGTGCCTTCCGGCGCGTCAACGGTGATGGCGGTCGTACCGATTTCCACTACTTTAGTGTGTATGTCGTAAGTCGATGAGCCACGGCCTGTAGGGTATTCTTCCTTGAGTCGGGATGCAAGGCTTGTATTGGAAAGATACAGAATACCCGGGAAGTTATCTTCGTTCAGAGCTGACTCAGTAATAACTCTTGTCAATTCTGGGCTATATGGAAAGATATAGATATTCCAATTCGGGTCCTCATGTGTTTCTGTCTCGTCCTCGTCACCTATCATACAATAGCCTACGAGCACATTTGTAGGACTTGTATTTGCGAAGTTTACCGTGCTCGAATCCGGGTCGAGTCCGAGAGCTTGCTTAATATCAAACACATCTTCCCTGACCTCCGCCATATCTGATTGTCTTGCAAATCCTGTAGGGCTTTTGCTCCACACTCCGTCACGATACAACAGTATAACCGCGCCGTCTGTATCGGTTACAAGAATATTTGAGAAGTTAGGGTATCTGCCTTTTTGCATAGCAAAATAGAATACTGGCCCATCGGGAGTACCCGGTGAGGTGCTTGGAGTAGCTATGCCCGCATAAGTAGCATGTGCTCCAAGGCTATTCACTACAGCATTGATGACCGTCTGTAGGTTTTCGCCTGTTATTTCCTGATTGCCGTTCTCTCTTACTACTGCGGCAATACCGGCTTTGAGGTTATTCCAGCTCATATTTAAATACTCTATATAGTTCTTCAGTTATGTTGCCAATTAGATATGCAGCTTCCTCGCTTGTTTCATCAATGCCATAATAGCTGCATATATGTGACTGCAAATGTTTTATTTCGTGTGCCACTGTGTTGATAAAGTCCTCGTTAGAATCAGTTTCTGCTATGCAGATGAGAGTTGTTTTAATGCCGTCATTTGTATAGCAGAAACCGCCGATTCTTCTCGTGAACATTTCTCTTATAGCCTTTACAGCTATATGTGACGGGCATCGCGTATGCCACAATGCGTCGGCTGTTGCGGCTAAGTCGAGGTTGGCATTGTACAGTACTATCAAGCGCCAATCGTAGTCTTTGATAAAAACATACTGCCAAATCACAGAAATTCATTCCAGTCAATAGGCTTTCCCTTTCTGCTCATATCGGCATACCATCTGTTGAATGGCACTCCGTCATAGCCGTCCTCGTCATCTATGACGTCTTTTATATACATTGCAAGGTTCTTTTCATTTGCTATGCTCTTGCCGAGATAGTCAGCCTTACCCATGTTAGCCACAAACACATGGTCATAAAGGGCATTGTTTTTGAGCGTTATGCCATTTGTCTTTAGCATATTCTCAACCTCTTCTTTTGTAAAAGGCTTAATCGGCTTGCCGTCTCTCATCATCTGACTAACAGCAAAGTCACACAGCCTTTCCGAAAAATGAGGACCATTATAGCGAAGATAGTTTATCATCGCTGAGGGCTTCATATCATAGAAAGCATCGAAAAATAAATTATCCATAGGCTTTATTTAAGGGAGCAGGTTGCCCTGCTCCTATTATACTTAATATCCGTAACGGCTTCCGTAACCGCCACGTTCGCCGTAACCACCGCGCTCACCGTAACCGCCACGTTCGCCGTAACCTCCACGCTCACCATAGCCCTCAGAGTCATTGTCTCTTCGGTTATATCGGCTATATGGTCCCGTACCACGTACACCTCTGCGCTCTCCGTATCGGTCTGCCATTTCCTGACTGATTTGCCCGTCGGTTACTTTATCAAGGCACTCAAGAAACTCGTGTACGGACTTTACGGCGTTATGCCCAAGTTCGCTGAGTTCCATCTTGTCCTGGTCTGTTATTTGAATAATTCTCATAGTGCTTTACTTTTTATTGTTATGCCCTCCATTTTGGTTCTGGGATGCGTAAGCTGCCAATAAGTTCTTGATTTCTGACATAGCACCGCGGAACTCGTCCTTAATCTCGGTCATCTCCTTTTTCATGCTCTCGATTGTCACGTCACGCTCTTTTTCCTTTGCATAGGAAGGATTGAGCTGAACAAGCATTTTGTCACAAGCCTCAATTACTCGCTTATGGTAGTCGATATTCTCAACTATCTGTCTGCTGTTCTGCATGAACCCCTCAATAGTAGTAAGCATATCTTCCCGGTTATCACAAAGAATAACTTCTCCAAGAGTTGCGGAAGACAAATTAGATGGAATCTTCTGAAAGTCCATTGCCTCATTGCCTACTTTTACACGAATATCTACAGTCGTGTCATTGTTGAATGCCATTCCTGTATAATTCGGCATATTGATTCTTGCCTGTGGCGCTGTAATACTCTCTACAACTCCTATTTTGAGCTGAGGATTCTTGCCCTTATCGAGAATATAAATAGGTGCGCCTGATTTCAGTGTGGAAAACATATTGTTGATAAAATTTAGCCGTTATTATTAGCAGCGGCCGCAGCAGTTGGGCCAAAGGTCATCAGCTGCATTACGTTACTGCATTTTGCATAGTAAATCTGGTATACTCCTACACCGCTCATCTGCTCTCCCGTAGCAGCCTCTCCGCCAACAAGCGTAAGAGGCTGCGTGAAATTATTAGAAGCCAATAAGATTGGAAGAGAAGCAGCACTTTCAGGAATTACCGTGTTAAGTCTGAACAAAATCAAGCCTGTGCCATTTAGGAATCTGAAGGCACGATTAGGAATGTTAATGACAACATTTGTGTCAGTAACACTCACACTATTGCTTTCAATCATAGGAATGCCATTCCTATTAGCAAAGTTAAACGGATAATTCGTAGATGCTCCAAACATAAGCTCAGGTTTTAGTTCCAGAAATTTGTCTGTGTCATTCCACAACCACAACCGTAGCCAAAGCCACCAGTGTACGGTGTGGTATTTACGGCCTGAATATTTGGGTACTGAACAGGAACGGTATTAGGCTGCTTTGCAGCAATCTCGTTCACCTTAGCCTGGATAGGAGCAATGTATGCGCCTACCTGACCGAGGATGCTCGCAGTCTGCTCGGCATTATCAATCTTGCTTCTCAGTAGAGCGTTGTTCGCGGTCAATTCTGTAATCTTGTCTTGCAACTCGCGCTTTTCAAGTTCACAGAACTTATCGTTAATCATTGCACTCTGAGCGGCTATCTGGTCTTTGAGTGACTGGGTATTCACGATGCTCTGAGTTTTCAACTCATTTGTCTGCTGACAAACATCAAGTCTGTCTTGCATGTGATTCTGTCCGACCTGATATTGCATTGAGGCAAAATTGCTGTCTGCCTGTCGCTGCAACTCATTTGTCTGCTGACAGATTGCAAGGCGGTTATCACAACAGCATTGGCATAACTGCTGACTCAGCGTGGCATTGCCATTCTGAATAGAATTGATGACCTGCTGTCCGGTAAGTCCAGTAAGGTTACTTACGCTCTGTACGGCTGACTGAAGGGCATTAAGTCCGTTCTGAACATTGCCCGCATTGGTATTGAGAATGCTCGCCAACTGGTTGATGCTGTCTGTGCGGCCGTTGAGAGCCTGAAGCAGAGTGTTTACGTTCGCGTCATTGTTCATCTGATTTGACAGATAACCGGTACCAAGAGCCGCACCGCTACTGCCCCCGCCACCAAAGCCATTGCCCATACCGCCGAACAGCCAAGGGTACATCATGAACATGAACATAGGCCACATCCATGCTGCACCATTACCGAAGCCGCCATTCTGACTGAGGGCTACAAGAAGCGCGGGGTCCATTCCGCCGCCTACCGCTCCGCCATTTTCGGGAAATACATAAGTTTTTGTTTCACCCATTTTTAATAAATTTTTTAGTTATTGTTTTTAGGAATCCCCGGATTTTCCAGAGACTTGCTTACGCATTTCTGACTTGAGGTCGCTAAACTTTGCTTGTATATAAACATTTATGCCTAATGCGCTTCCGGCATAGATAAAACATTGCGCCAAAACCCATAGTACCGAGTCCGATATATCGCCTACGGGTGGTATTATGAAGCCCGCAATAGTCAGTCCTGCTCCGAAAATCAACATCCCGATGGCCGACCAGATTTGAATGTCAGTTCTTCTCTCTTTAGTCATCTCTTTATGTATTGTCAAAATCTGAATTGAAATCTGGATTGAAATCGCCGCCTATTCCCTCGTGCCTGAATCCGCCGAGGTTGGCAATCACATTATCGGTTTCGAACTCGCAGTTTACAGATGCCAAGTCGCCTTGTACCTGCCATTCTGCCTGCATTTCGAATGTGAGCGCGTCGTATTCTTCGCCCTTGCAGCGTATTATCTTGTTATCGCACAAGCGGATAATACGCATTGCATCGCATATAAACTCAGGAACTACCGCATTGAACTTATATACCTTCTTGCTTATCTGATGCTCAATGAAGTTGTAGCCACCCCTTTTCGTCGCTTCTTCCTCAAACTCGTACTCTGGTTTGCCTATTTCTGACCTGAGAAGCAGTTTGAAATGAAAGCCTTCGGGAAAGGCTATAATGCCATCGCGAAGTTTAAAGTCTCCCGTTGCGTTCCAATACTCTATTTCTATGCAGTCGCTTGTGGCGTTGGTAAAGCAGAATACTTCGGAATAATAAGTCCATGCACCGCTTGCTGAGGATAGCTTAAGATAGTATCTTCCCTCTTTCTCGATTTGCAGAGGAAGATACCCCGGATAGAGTGCCACCTTATAGCCCTCACGCTCGATTATGCGAAATCCGGTTTCGTGAAGGAGCTGCACTTTGTTATCGCCTACGATAGATTCTGTATTTATATCCACAAAATATGCAGAACCAAGCGTGTCTCCGTCTGTATATAACTCGTCGGGTATTACAAACTGGAAAGGCGGCAAGGATTGTGTAGCTACGATAAGTGGAGAAATATGCCCGTGCGCATAACTCTTACGGTGGCTCTGCTTGGCAGGGTCATCATAAAAGTTAAGCGGCGACAGGCATATTGGCTTTGGCATATCTAACAAGCATTTATTATCCGCAAATATAATGAATAATATTCGGAAATTCGCTATTTTTAACAGATTTTAATAGTATGGTACAAAAATATTTATACAGGCTCATACCTTAGTTCTACATCTGCCATATGGGTATCAACATTTATAGAGATTTCCTCTATATATCCGTTGCCCCTGTCCGTCTTTATCAGTTCGTTCGTATTCAGGCTCGCATTTCCTACCGAGAATGATACATTGTGCTTGACGCATCTTTTAATGCCGTGAACGCTCAAATCCGGCGCATTATTCTTGATGTTATTGCACTCAATCCGATTGCCGGGCAAGTCATACATGTGATGCCTGATAAGCTGATTGAATGAGGCATACCAATTCTGAACGAATACGGTATTCAGCCTATCGTACTGCCCTTCCTCAAGAACATAGTATCTCACGATAGGAACCTTGCCGTTTGCATCCGCCATAAGAAGCACAAATCCGTCTTTCGAGAACTCGTCGGGGTTGAACAGCATAAAGTCGATGTCAGATGAGAAGCCGTCGATATTTATCTCTTCCGTTTTGTCCTTCTGCACGTAGCCATTCTTTATGTCAAGTGCGAGGCCCTGTCCCATAGCCTTTGTACAGTCATCCATCCATGCATATTCAAATCGCGATGCAAGGTCTGACTTGTCAAACTCCGTTTCTTCCTGATAGTACAGTACCGGCTTACGGTTAAACTTGTCGTTCTTGCTTGTAAGGTCAAGCTGTATGTTTGGTTCGTAGTGGCTGTAGCTCATACCTTTCATAAAATAAGATATGTGCTCGATGCGGAATCTGTTCTGCTCATCAATGAACCAATAGCACTTATAGCAGTCCCGCAGCATCTCCATAAGTTGCTTGAACTTAATTTCGGCCTTTTGTGCTGCTTGGTCATACTCACTTTTAAGGATATTTGTTTTTTGTGTTATGTAAATATCACAGTTGCCAAGAGGAGCAGCTGCACCATCCGTATTTTCCGCAAGATGCTCGTACAAGAAAGTGCTGTATTCGGCTGTGCGTTCATGCGTAACAGAAGGGTCTATTTTTGCAAGTAGAGCCTTTATCACGTCAGATAAGTGATAACTGTCTCGGAGCTTATACTCCTTGTAGTACTTCTCGCAGAATACCTCCCATCCGTTGCTTGGGTATAGCGAATCTTCGAATGTAAGCCACACGGATGTATTCGCCCATGCCTTTCTCGATACCGGATGGAAATATTGGTTTCTCGCTGTTACCGGTGGTCTGAAATAATAGAGCCCATCAGTAGTTCCATACTGTGTCGGCTCTGTTGACACGTCACTTGTATGATATATTTTCACCGGCGAATCCGGCTCATCAAAACCACGCAAGCCGATAACCCTTTTATAGTTGTTTCGTGATATTGCAAAATCTTCTCGTGAAAGCTCATGTGTTTCATAGCCATCAGAAGAAGTATTAACATCACACAACAATCTTCCCCATATCTGGTACTCAATAATAATATTGCCGAGGTTTATTTGGCTTTGCAGTATGTCAGATTCGACAATTTCTGAACCTGATTCTGCCCACAATGTATAGTTTCCGTTCTGGGTAAGCACAAAATCGCTTGTATCTTTTCCGTATGTATATACAGAAGAATATATCTTCTCGGTAAATCTGCGTCCACCCTCTCCTATCTGATTACGGGTACACCACAATTCGATTGCGTAAGTGTCGTACTTGTAATACACTCTGTCCTCTTCTACGGTGGCATTACCGCTGCCCGTGCTCAACAGAAATACAGGAACATTCGGGTCTATTACGAGTTCTCCCGCATTTGCAACCTTTACAAATTTTAGGGTATACACATCTTCTACGTCACCCGAATATCCGCGTGGGTCGCTTACGGTATAGCGACAAGTTAAACTACTCGAAGTGTCCTTTGGGTTAACTGCCATAGATTTACCCGCGGCATTAACATAAGTGCTAAGTGTGAGTTCAGTTAACCGAGGGCCTTTTGAGAAGAAATAGGCATTTTGCAATTCCAAGTCGGTATCTATGGGCTCGCTTACCTCGTCTTCCCAATATGTACCTCCCGCGTAACTTGATATGACGCTCTCACCCTGAACGTATATCTGCAATACACATCTTTTCGTAAGCCTCAGGGACGACATAGCGGGTGCAAGCTTTATGAGGTCGTAGGTATTTTCGTATGCGTCAAGTATTTTCGTATATTTGTCGTCATACGATAGCTTAAGCTCTACACTCTTTTTTGCATTGTTCATTTTGCAGTCCGAGCGGTTGAACGTAGCAGAAGCGAATACATTATTACCTTTCTTTACTATAAAGTAAAGTGTTTCTTCAAGACTCGCATTTTTCACTATTTCGTAGTCGGTTCCAAAGAGGTTAAGTTTTCCGTCAAGCGATTCACGGAAGAACATTTCCCCATTTTCACGCTGGTATTTCTTCTTCAGTTGCTTGTAGTGCGGCTGAATCTGATAGCCATGCGATTCATTAAGGTTCTTGACACCAGAAAAGTCAGAGTCATCAATCTTGAAGCCTACCATATACACGCCTTGTGGCAAGTCATAGTCAACCTTATAGGTATCAACCATTCCTTCCTGGTATATTACATCGTAGCCCCGGTACTCGTCATTGCTGTTCCACATAACGATAGTTACCCTCGATTGGGGAAAGTCAATGTCAAGCGTTATCTTTCTTGCGCCGTTTACGCCAATATAGCCAGATGCACAACCCTCTGCCAAAGGCCGGGTTATGCGTTCCCCGGTCGTAAGGTCGAAGCTGTAACCACCTACGACCGGGATTTCTGACTTTCTGAAAATATAGAACTTAGTATCTTCTCTCATATCAGTGTATTCTTCTTATTACATTTCTGCGCTTTTCAATGTATGAGCCGTCTGGCATAGCGTAATACTGCCTTTCGCTATTATTCTTCAGGGCTCTTACATCTTCCTCAAGCCGTGAAAGGTCTACCGCCTGAGACTGGTAGGTTATGTTCTGTGACAAGTCGTCTCCCGTCTTGAACGCTCCCATAAACTTATCCTCAAACGTACCCTTGTTAATGCTGTCTACAATTCGCGGAAGCACCTTTCTGTACTTTCTCGTATTGCGGCGGTTAATGATAGCCATAGCCTCACCGCCTTCTGCCCTCATATTCTTGCCCCTTGAGTTCGTGGTATGCAGGTCTATGTCATTTCCTGATGCGTGAGAGCCGCCCTCAAGGAACTCAAGACCACCCTCGCCGTATTCTTGTGACGCCTTTGTTACCTGCGCCGCTTTTACCTTTGCAACAGCGAATGAACCCCACATAGCAGCAATAGCGGCAAGTGCGAGTGCCGGACCCGCCGGGCCAAGACCAGAAAACGAGCTCCATAATTGTGCTGATGCAGTAATAAGGGATGAAGTCTGGGTAAGAGTATCAATTGCCTGTTGTCTGCGCTGTGCCTCTTCAAGAAGTTTCTGTTTCTGCTGTAGCCTTTTCTTTTCCTGCTGCATTTCCTTTTTAGCAGTAGCGACATTATTTGCATAGCCATTATTGCGACCCTCGACTTCGGCTTCATAAGCAGTCTGAGCAGCCTCAACTCGCTTTTCAGCAGCCTCAACGGCTGCTTCTGCCACTTCAACCTCGGCATCCGCGATAGCTTTAAGATTGCTGACTACCGCTTCTGTAAAGGCATCGGCGGCTTTGATTTTATCTTCGTCCCAATCAAGCTTTGTAAATATTGCACCCGAAAGTCCTTCCCGTCCCACGAGGTTTGTAAAACTTGACTGCTCTTTGTATTGGCGTTCTCTCTTCTTTTGGTTTGCGCGCCATGTATCAAGTTCGGCTTCACTTACGTCGATTGCGCCTTCCTCGGCAAGCTTGATGCGCTCTGCCCAGAACTGCTTTTCGAGTTTCAGTTTGTATAGTGCTACGTTGTAGGCGTTATGCTTTTCTGCCTCATATTCAGCAAGCATTCGATTCTGCTTTGCTTCGAGGTTATCCATCTTCCACGTACCAACCGTCTGTTTGTGCTTTTTGCCATAGCTTGCTATTATATCTCCCTCGTCCTGCCTTTCCTCAATAGGTTTTGCCCTGTTCTGAGTAAGAGCAAGCTGCATTGCTATCTCATTCTGCTTTTCGAGAAGAGCAAGTTCCTCCTCTGAGCCTTTGCGCACAAGTTCGAGTTGAGCCTCGATGCCACGGGCACGCATTTCGTATATGATTTGGTCGTACTCAGCAATAATCTGCTGCTTCTTACGCTGAAAGGCCGCTGTCTGTTCTGGCGTGGCTGTACTTGTGATTACAACCTCGCCATCTACGGTAGAACCCTTTGTAGTGTACATGGATTCTTCTTCCGCAACCTGAGCAAGTCTCATCTGCTTTTCCTTTTCAATGCTATCAGCAACATCTTCAAGGTGCCAATTCATTACTTGGCGAAGCTTACGGTTCTTGTCAATCTCCAGTTCATACTGAAGATTTACGAGGTCGATTTCGAGTTTTCTCCGCGCATTTTCCATGATTGACGCAATCTCTTTCTGCTGATTCTCAATCATCGCTTTGAGTTCCGGCGTGAGTGGCTTATACTTACCCTCCGGATTTGCAAGATATACCTCGTTCTTACGGAATTTATCCTGCATTGCACGAATGGTCTGGTTTGTCTGGTCGATAGCCTCAATACGGCGCTTCTTGAACTCGTCACGCTGCAACTCCGACAAACTTATTTCGTATTTCTTCCTGATAGACAAGTCATTTCGCCAGATAATGTCTGTAAGGTCAACCAAACGCGGATGGCGCTCACGATTACCCTTCTGGGCCTCTTTAATTCCGGCATCTTTAAGAAGTTTCTTTACTTGGTCTTCAAGTGAGACGTAAATTTGGGTATATAAGTCTCCCGCTTTTTCGAACTCCTCCTTCTCCTTGTTCAGTTTCTTGACTGCGCTCTGCGCGTAGTCCTTGGCTATTGCATCCGCGGTTTTCTTATCGTAAGTGATGTTAGCCATTCCACCCGTTATGGAACTTCCTTGGGCGAGGCTAATCAAGGTTAATGCCTTCTTTCTGTCTTCGCTCTTTGCGTCTACCTTTGTCTTTACGAGTTTCTTACGAGCCTTACCCGTCTTGGGGTCTATCGAATATGCGTATGTATATTCATATTGTCTCTTTTCTGCCTCGGCTTCTTTCTTTATTGCCTCCTCATATTGTTCGGATGCAAGTTTTCGGGCGGCCATAGCCTTTGCCCTTAATTTAAGGGCTTCCACCATAACCGCGGTATTCTCTACAAAGAGATTTTCCGCATCGTTTACATCGGTTATGGATACACCGAGTTTGTCAAACTCTTCTTTATTCTCCTTTATCCACTCGATTCTCTCCTTGTGTGACGAAAGGTCTTTCCATTCGCGGGATAACTTCTGAAGTGTGAACAAGTTGTCGCCATACGCGGATGTAGATTCCTTAATGGTATCATTTATCTTATCCATCGCCTTAGAGAGAGTTAATAATGCCGCCTTGCCCCTGAATAACTTAACAATCCAATCGGTTATTTGCTTGCCATGCGATGCAAGCAAGGTCATGCCTATAACAAGTGCAGTCTGCCAACTGAATAGGGCTCTTACGATACCCCCCAAGATACTCTTTGTCGGCTTACCCTCGGCTACCGCCTTCTTGTTGGCCTCCCGTAGGGCGTTAATCTCGTCAATAAGGATAGGGATATTGTTAGAGAGGGCGAGGAAAAGAGTATTGATGGAAACCGCTGCCGACGGAAGTTCTCGTACCACCTGCGATACCGACATTCCAAGGCCGTCCCACGACTTTGCGTAGTTACCCACCGAAAGCCTGTGGTTTCCCGTCGCTTCCTGCAATTTCTGCATCTGCACATACAACTCAAGGGTCTGCTTTTCGAGTTGCTTTCCGGCCTCTGTTCCGCTTCTCTCTGCCGCCGACATCGCATTGAGCTTAATCTTGTTAAGCTCGTACTGTGCCGCAAGCCGATTGTATGAGCCCACTGCGGAAAGATTAAGTTGTGCTTGTAGCTTGGATACCCTGTTTGCCTCGTGTGCAAGAATATTCAGTTCATGCGCTTGCTGCCTTGCCGCGGTCTGAGCCTGATTGTAGCGTATCTGTGCCTGCGTAACCTCATCGAGCGCACGGGCATTTGCCTTGTTGGTAAGCAGCTCCTCATTGATAAGACGCTTCAGTTCCATAAGCCTCTTGCCCTCGGCAGAGCGCAGGAAATTCAGCTTCTGCTCTGCCTTCTCTACTGCCGAAAGCGACTGGACATGGATTCTGAGTTGTCCATCCAAATCTGCAAGTTGCTTTTTCCTGCTCATTATGCTACTAAGCAGGTCTTGTCCTTTCGCTCCGCTTCTTTCTGCTTCGCTAAGAGATTTCCACAGACCTATTTGCTTTTTAAGTAAATTGTTAAGCGCATCATAAGAACCAACTAAAGCAAGAGAAGCTTTTTTATTTTCTGCGGACATTCTGTTGTGTGAAGCAGTCTGTGATTTAAGCCACGCAACCTCCTTGCCCACGTCCGACATTGCGAATTTGAGTTCCTTCTGCGCGCGGGTCAGGCGGTTAGCGGACTGCGCGGCCTCGTCGATATGATTTCGGCCTTCGGTTGTGGCAGTACTCATCGCTTTCAGCTGCGAAATGATGTCCTTCGCGCCGGTTTTGATTGCGTCCATAGCCGCACCGTAGGTCTTGTTAAGTTCCGTAAGCTGGTCGATAAGGTTCTTTATCGAATCATCGGGGCTTACCAAATCTGAATAATTTATTCGGTCATTATCCATATCCGCTATCGTTTTTTATATGCTTTCCTTTCTGCTTCGGTTTGCTTCTGTATGTTCAGAAGGGTATTGTAAAATTCGAGAACCGTCATAGTCTTCGCGTTCATACCCGTTTTTTGGCTGATTACCATACATGCACTCTCAAACTGCTTGTCATACCTTATCTCTTCCGATTCCTTACCGACAAACTTTCTCGGCCCGTGAAGCCCGAATATGAGGTCGTCGATTTTGGCTATCTGCTCCGAATTGTCCTCATCCGTCGCCAGTTCCCGCAGCTGTAGCATCGCGCGCATTTTCAGCTTCGTGTATGCCTCCTTCTCCTTTGCGCTGTCGAACTCGCTCGGAAAGTAAAGTTCTAATTCGGTAGAGAGTTTTTTTTTAACCCACGCGAGCATTTCCATAAATACTCCGTAGGGCATATCTTTCAACTCTTCCATTATCTCCCTCAGATGAGTATCCGAGAGGTCTTTCTGTTCCTTTCCGTCTATGCTGTGTATGAGAGCGGCGAACGCCATACCACTCGGTGATATGTTGTTTACAATCATGTGCATATTTTGGCGCATGTTCTGCAATTCCTGCATCGCACTCGCCTTATCGTCCTTGCCGATATATTTTGCAATGCGGATAATATGCTCATCCACGGACTCGATATCGGAACCAAGGTTCGAGTCCAGAAGCACATATTTATTGTACTTCTGGTAATTGACAATCGGCATTTCGTCTATGCTCTCATACAGCCTTACGACCTTGCCATTTACGGTAACATCCCTCATAGTGTTATTTACTTTATAATATTATTCGTACCAATGGCGGAACGGTGAACAGCAGCATGGGCGAAACCTTGATGTCAAATAACCAAAGTACTACGACTACCGCTATACACATCCAAAAACTAAGGCAGAAATCGCAATCAAGCATTTCTGCAACTCTTGGGGCACCTATCTCGTCATGGTAGTCCCTGAGTTTTGTACGGATTCCCGACCTGCCCATGAATAAAATGGCAAAGGCCACGAATAGCGCGACCATTACCGACTGAACTAATACCTCTGACATAATTCCTGTGTTGTCATGTTAAACTCAAACCGGAGACCTGCATAGGGGTGCATGAAGAATTGCTTATCAATCGCCTGTATGCCTTCTCCCTTGTATGTATAATTGTTATAGACCTTTTCGAGAGCGTAACCCTGATAGATATTTTCGAAACGCTCATAGATTTTGGTTATCTCAAGCCTTCCCTGGCTCTTGACGATACCCGGACCCGTGAGGACTCGCACGATTTCGTCCTTCACTTCTTCCGTGTACATTGCGTCGGCATCCGGGAAGATGCTGTTCAGGTCGAACCAGAATACTATGGCACCGCTGAAAGTGAACTTAGGCAATGACCTGACGCTCGCTTCGATTTCCTGTGGGTCGTAGATATCGAACCATGCAAAGTTACCAAAATTATCGTTAGGTAACAGTGATGCATACTCGGAATTACCTACATACGCTGCTGGGTATACAAATTTGCTTCCGTCGCTGCGATGCTCCACGAGCTTGTACGCACGACCGAAGGCGTAATTGAGCCATGTAAGTTTTTCCGCGAGGGCATCTTGTATATCCTGTATTATCTTATCAAGCAATACGGGATTTTCCTTTTTCAGTACCCTTATGTTACGTTCATTCATTTAGTATTCGTTTTTTCAGTTTTTCTGCAAGCGAGGGTCTTATGTAATTCCTCACAAGGTCGGTAAAATTCTCGTTTGTAAGCCTGAATATCGTCTGCCCGTACTTTTCAAGCAGTTCGGGGGCCTTGTCGTCCGTAGAGGTAACATAGAATCCCTTATCGTCGAACTCTACATGCAGCGATTTATAGAACTCGCCCGTGTCCCTCAGCGTAACCCTGTCCGTGGGCTGTCCTTTATACCGCTTGATTCTTACCGTTGCGGCCGTGTACGGCTGATAGCTCATAATCGGAATACCCTTACCTTCCACACCTCTCTCGTACAACTGGTTTTCAGTAATCATGCGAATTATCACTTCCTCATTCCGTTTTATCTCCTGCTTGAGTTCGTCGTCGAGAATATCCCTGAACTTTCGCAGTCGGTACGAGAGATTGCGTATTGTCGCATTATAGTATTTCATACCTCAGACTGTTCGATATTTGACACCGTGATTTATACAAGGCATACACACCCTGTCTATTCCGAGGGTGCTCACCTTCAGTGCATCAAGGGCAAGTTCGAGCTGAAAACTGAGTCCGGACTTCTTCAAGGACGACGAGTCACCGTCAATCTCGTAAAGGATGTCGGGTCTTGACGCATTGATGCTATGCCTGTTTGTGCGGACATTCGGATTATACGCAAACTCACGCAGCATATCTATCGCCAATGACTTGCCTATATAGTCCACAAAAAGGTTTCGCTGGTCTATGATAAAGTCCGTGATGTCACACGCCACCGTGATGTCGAGGTTCAAGCCGTAGTTAGTATCATAGTCGTAGATGTTGGATTCCACGTCCCACATACCTATTTGCTCGTCCTCGGTAGGAACAAGTTCCTCGTTCACGCTGAACGGATGTACCTCAAGGTATTTCGACCAGAGCATCCATGTTGCATATTCATGCTTCGAGCACTCATTGCATGGGCCCTTTGACCAGTCACGGTTCTTGCGTATAGCAAGGCTGTTTTCGGGCAAATCCGACTGCATATAGCATATATACCAACTTCCTCCAGAGTCTATTCTGTCATTCTCATACGGCAAGTACAATTCGGCACTTGGCGCGAACCATTCCATAGAGTTTCCCTTGCTCTTTGTAAATGTTTCGACATAGTAAGGCTCGTTCAGGCTTGAGTGCATTACGTATATCGTATAATCGCCGGGCTCGGTAAACTGTAGGCCAAAACGATTTATTCTTGTGGTTACGCCTTTTGAGCGGATAGGCACGATTTCAAAACCGACAAGATTCTGCCTGTTCCTTACCGTATCACAAATGCGTCCTGTGCCGTCAAACAGAGTTTTCTTCTCGCAAAGCGGCTTGAATGTGCCCTTGTCGGTCTTCTCGTTAATGTATCGGCTTACCGCATTAGTGATACTTGCACGCGTCTTCACTTCGAGCCATTCCGAGAAGGCATTAGTCTCTATCCAGTAGTCGCTGTTTGATATGCTCACGGAATCGGCGGGAACATCCTGAACTGCCTTATACATAGTGCCCTCATACAATACTACCACGCCTTTGGGGTATGTTGACTCGGAAGAATATTCGGGGTATTCGGTATTCTTGAAATCAGGTGCAATGCTCAGGAGATTCTGCAAGGTCAGCAGGGGATGCACATCCTGATAGTATCTGTGGCTTTCGCTTTGTGTCAAACCTTGGGAGAGCCATGTGCCATCGTTGCGGTCGTAACTCTGCCTCCACCCGATAAGATGCAACAGGTTCTCTTCGATTTCGGCTATTCTTACCATATCATATATCTTTCTTAAAAAGAGTAACGGGAACGCCGTGCGCTTACCGCAGACGCTCCCGCACCCAAGATAGTAAATAACAAATTATTAGGATGTTACCCTATGCTTACTCACCCGCAGACTGGTTTACCACAAACACAGGCTTTGCGTAGCTTGCGTCCTCGCTTGAGATGTTGAAGCTCAAGATAGGGCTTGCGTTGTGTGTAGGGTCGCTGTTGTAAGCAGTTACAAAGGCGATATCTACTGCAAAACCGTAGTGCTCCTTGCGTGTACGAACCATATCGGCAGTACCTGCGCCACCGATGCCTGAGAAGTCGCCTACAGAGTCATAGAAGTATGTACCTACAGGGAGACCAAGCAAAGGCAATGTTGCGATGCCCCACTCGTGGCCGTCACCGGATACAGTACCGAGCAAGCAGTCGCGCTCAAATCTTGTAAGCATACCGAGTGAGCCCTTGCTGATGGCGTAGCCCCTTGCGTAGAGGTTAGAACCCGCTGTTACAGCTGGAAGAGCAGTAGCGGCTGCGTAAGACTCGTCGTTTGCCTGCTTTGAGTTTGTAGGCTGACCCTTCCAAGTAGAAGCATTCACAAATGCCGCACCGGCTGCACTGCTTGTAGCATACGCGCCCTTTGCGATGTTATTTGTGAAGTGGAATGTCTTGCCGGCATACTCGTTTGCCTTATTCACGTCGTTGTAGAGTCCGTGCTGTGCGAGCTTCTTAACAACACTCTCAATACCCGCGTCACCCACGATGTCAAGCGGAGCGTAGAAGTCGTTTGCGCCCATGATAACCTCAAGGTCGCCGAGGATATTCTCACGCTCAGTCCACTTAGCATTGATGATGTTGCCGGTCTTGTCGTAAAGAAGGCTGTTATTGATTACCGTTGTCTTTCCTGCCGCGATTGCTGCAAGAGCGGCTTCGTCAAGAACCTGAGCCAACTTGTAGACATACTTCATGAGCTTTGTCTGGAAGTCACGCTGGATACCGATTTCGTTGTTCATATACATTGCCGGAGCAATGGTAAATCCGAACGAATAGGTTGCAAAGTTAATCTGCAAGTGGCGAGAAGTATTCTCGCTATCGGTAATAACCAGAGGTCGGTCATGCGAAATGGAAATACCACCGTCATAGTCAATTACGGTAGTAAGCAAGGACTTGCCGGTTGATGTACGCGCCTTCTCCTTGATATCATCGGTCAGAATGCCACCCGGGTCATTTGACTGAGACATAAACGCACTGAGTGCGCCATATCGGCTGGCGCGGTACTCGTACTTGTCTACGTTAGACTGCGCCAAAACATTTTGGATTCTTGTTAAAACTAAACTCATATAGCTGAATTTTAAAAATTATACAATCGTCTGGCGCATTACCCTTTTACAACCAGTTTTATTTAGTATTATCGGATTGGGAGCTGTGCAACATTGTTGTCGGCTCTCATGGATGCAAACCTGTCCGCAAACTCGGCTGAATCCCTTGTCAAGCCCTCTGCGAGCAAATGGTTCTCGATAGCCTTGTCCGCCTCTAACTGGGTCTTTGCACCCGAAAGGTCGAACAAATTGCCGCCGTCACCACCGTTGCCTCCATTGCCTCCCGTGCCACCGCCTGTCTGCTTCTTGCCCGGGTCGATTACGTCCTTAAGGGAAGTCTGCATAAGCAATTCTGACGCGGTAAATGGATTAAGATTGTTGGCGGGATTGTTAAGAACATTTCCATCCTTGCCGCGGAATACAAGAACCTTCTTGCCATTGCTCTCGATGAAGTCGGGTTCTCCCTTTGCAAGCACTTCCGCCTTTGCGGCGTTGATGAGAACGGCCTTGATGCCGTCTGTAATGCCCGCCTTGAATTTCAGGTCGGAAACGGCTTCCCCAAAGGCACTATCCACATAGATATCCTTGATTTGCTTTTCATAGGTCTCCTTCTGCTTTGCAGAATCGGATGCCTGCTGTGTGAGCTGCTGCTGAAGCTGTGTAGCCAGAGCCTTGGCATCCTTCAGCTGCTGCTTCAGGGTCTCGTCGCCTGCACCGTCGGCGAGCTTCTGCTTAAGGGTAGCAATCTCGTTCTTGGCGTTAGCCAGTTGCGCCTGAATCGTTGCGGTCGATGCAATCTGTGCCTTGTAATCGTTAAGCACACGCTTTGCATAATCATAACTCTTCTCGCCCTGATTCTTTGCGATACCGGTAATGCCGAAAATGTCGGCATCGTACTGTCCGTGGAGGGTACCTATGCGAGTACCGATAACCGCATTCTCATCGTTACCTGACATTTCCGCAATGGCGGTCAGCTGTGCATCTGTCAATCCTGACAAAGCACCGTTCTGTCGTAGCATTTCAACTGTCAGCATACTTATTCCTCCTTATAAGGGTTGTACAATTCCTTAACAATGGTATAGCCCACCTTTGAGGCATTAGCCTTGAAGTTCTTATACTCGCCGAAGGTGAACATCTGTACATACGGCGTTGACAAGAGTTCTCCCGTTTCTGAGTCATACCTTGCCCCTCTGACGATTTCGAGGTGTACGAGACCTTCTGTTCCGGGGCTGGGCGTATAGCCGGCATTCTCTGTGGCGGTAACGCTTTTGCTCTTCTTAGGCTGCTCTGACTTGGCCTTCTGCGCAGTATCTTCACCCTCAAGGGAGATACGCTCTTCAAGGTCTGCAATCTGCTCTTCGAGGTTTGCAAGCTCCTTCTGCTGCTCCTCTGTGAACTTCTCCGGCTCAGTCTCCCTGGCCTGCACCAGAACCACCCTCGCCGCTCTCAGTTCCTGTAGCTCCTGCTGGAGCTTTTGTTTGCTCTTCGCTGACATAATCGGATAACTTTTCGTTAATAATTCTAATCTTATCTTTGAGTGGAATGTTCGCGCCAAATGACACGATATCTATGTTCTCACGCTCGAAGCGTGATATATAGCTGCTGAAATTGATTTTGAGCTGTACTTTCTTAGGGTCTAACAGGCCCTTGTCGGAAAGAGTAATTATCTCGCCGAGAGTCTTGTGCGGATAGGGCTCAAGCTGACGTAGTATAAGCATTCTCTGTAAAATCTGCGGGTTGTTCCTGTATTCGACCTCAAGAATATGCTTTACTATCGCGTCAAGTTCGGACTCAGACATACCCGACTGCTTCGCTTTCTCATACTTTGCGTACAACTCTTCCACGGTGAACACGTAGAACTCGGTACCCCAGTTTATAGACGACGAAATAAACCCGTCCCCATATCTGAGCTGGCATATAGTATCGTCAACGAACTTCTGCGCTCTCTCGAAATTGACCTTAAGGCTGTTGAGGACAGAAGTCTTGCTTTCGAAGTTAGCCGCTACCTGAGTTTCGTTTATCGCCTCCTTGTCCTGCACGTTGCCGCCCGTGCCGACAATGGAGGTTACGATAGCGTCGTGCAGTCTCCTGCACTCCTCTACGTTATAGTCGAGCGAGTCTCTGTCTACCGTGGTGATATGTACGGGTACGCCTATGTCGGCAATGCCCTCACTCTGGTTAGGAACAGGCACCTCAAGGAACGAGCCGGGGCCTGCTATGCGCTTTTCACCGCAACAAGGACATCTCGCAACCGTTCCGTCGGCAAGAATCTTATAGTTGTCATTGTCGTTTCGGTTGCGCAGGAAGCCGCCATCGCAATAGTCGCCCGTCTCGTTATTCTCAAAGTTACACTCAGACTCGTACGCGCTGTAGATAGGATAAGGCGCATACAAATCGAGATGCTTCTTCGAAATAGAGAAGAACAGATACCAGTCAAGACTACTGAGCTGCTTGACAATCGGGTTCTTCTTCAGGTCGGGGTTACGCTCGTTGAGTTTGGTAGACCAGAAGAACCTTGCCGTGCAGAATCCGAGTCCGTGTACCGCCTCGGTTACGAGAGACGCAATCTCGTTCTTCTCGTTGAGGGCAAATACCCTTATGGAGTTGTCATCGAACACCGCAACCTTGTTATCGGGCTGATGGAAGACAATCCAGTCGAGAATAACGCCGTCAGGTGACGAGTAGTCGATTACGTCCTCAATGCCAAGCCAGTAAAAATACGGCTCCGGCTTTTCGGTTGTCTGCTCGGACGGAAGGTCTACCACGAGAACGCTGTTAGGTGATACCTGCATCTCATGCCAACCCTTAGTCTGCCATATCTGAGGCTCGTTGAGCTTCCTTATACGGTAATCCGCCCAGTCGCTTTCGAGTTCGGAACTTGCAAAACGGTATGTCATTGAGCTGTTGCGACTGTAAAATACCCTTTCGAGCTCACGGTATACGTCCTCGACTACCGCCGTGGTCGAAAGAGGGTATTTGAAGAGTTGCAGAAAAGTACGGTACTTATCTTTCGGCAGGAGTCCGCGCACCCAATCAAGAAATGCCGTTGCCGGAAGCGTCAAGTCAGAGACAGAGATGTTCGTCTCCGTGTGGAAACGGAGAGTCTTCTGCAATGTCACCGCACGGTGAATAACCTGAGTCTTCTCAGGCTTTTGCAGTATCTCTTTTATCTGACTTAAGTCTAATGCCATTCTCTTCGTCGTAATAGTACGGACTCTGTGGGTCTACTTCCCAACCGCCGTTCAATGCTGAACCCATGTCAAGCAGTCTCTCGGCGTGCTTGAGGCCGAAGGACCGCTTTTCTCCGCTTGGAGTGACAAGGATAATCGTCTGTTCTTTCTTAGGACGCGCCATATCTTTATGCACTTGCTACGTTAGTGAGGTCTGTAAGTGGGTTGTAGTCCATCTCAGACTGCTTGATAATCACAAGCTTGTCGGACCAGTTAGGAAGGAACGACCACTTGAGGGCGTTGCTGTCCGGTTCCTCATAGCCGCCAAGGTTCTTGTCGCCTACAAAGAACGAGCGGATAGGAATTGGGGAGAACTTTGTCGGAGTAGTCACGTTGTCGGCAATGGCACCGATGTTTCCGTTCTCGTCAATCAGGTACACGCCGATTTCCTCGCAGCTGTAGTTCTTCATCGCTGCAATGGTGCTCTGCTTCTCCTGATAGATTACGCTCTCGAAGGTAGTCGGCTCACGGCCGACGACAATCTCGATGCCGCCGAGGGTCTGGTTTCCGCCACCGAATGTGCGAGCCTCACCCGGAGTAGTGGTAGGGTTCTGCAAATATGGCGAGATGATAATCTTCGTACCGTCGGCTGCCGCTGCAAGGCCCGCCATTGCGGTCTTGGTCTTAATGTCGGTAACGGAGATGCTGTTGAGCAGTCCGGCTGACTGGTACTTTCGCTGGATTATGACCTTCTGAATCTGTCCGAAGGATTCCTTGCACTCGGCAATCGTAAGGTCTGTGAGATGTGCCCCTGCAGGGCACCCGCAATTCATTCCCATAGTTCAAAAATTCTGTTTGTTCGTAAAAATGTTTCGCGCTGCGTTCACGTTACCCTTGCCGAACGCTAAGGCGGTTTCGTTAAATATCGCAAATATACTGAAAAATCCGCAGTTACAAAATTATTACGGCTAAAAAATGTTAAAATATCATAAAAATGCGTCAATTCCTCAGCCTTATGCCGTGCGAACGGCTCTTTCGGGAGTGCATCTCGTAGACTCCGGTAAGGCAGTCGGGCGCGTCGTCATGCTGCTTCTTCTTGTTGTCCTTTCGGTAGCCCATAAGGGCGGCGTGGAACTGCGGCCATTTCCGTTCCCACCCGTCGGGGAACAATATGTCGTTCATGCAGCAGGCGGACGCTGAGTATATGCGCGACGCCTTGTTCTGTGTCTGCGTGAACGAGTTCACCGCCGTACGGAAGTTGCGCAGGGTAGCACGGAGTATGCGCTTCACGTTACGGGAAAACGCGCGTCCTCCGTTGTTCGACTCGATAAGGGCGAGTACGGTGGCGTTGCGCGTGAGCATTTCCGACGTCCTCTGCTCGGTCTTCTCCATCGGCTCGTCCGTGAACAGCACGTCCGTGACGTACACGAACTCGGGAGTGTCTATGAAGCATATCGAACACAATGAGTCGGCTCCCGTATCCGCCGTATCCGTGTAGTTCCACCGCTTCAGTGCATTGCGGCCTACCGGGAGGGCGTCGGGCGCATAGGTACGGAATCCGCCCGAGTACATAAGTCCCTCCCTCGGCGTCGGGTCCTGCATATACTGCGTGTCGAACACCAGAGGGTTTATGTCACGCATCTTGTACAGTTCCTCAAGCGTATGCTTCATAGGCCACAGGGCGTGCTCCCCGCCCGTCTCGGGGTCGGTCTGTATCGCCGGAAGCGAGAGCACCGTCCACTCGTCGGGTTCGGTCTCGCGCAGATAGCCGCAGAGGTCGTGCTCGTGGAGGCGCTGCATGATTATGACAATCGGGGTGGAACGCGAGTTGGTTCGGTTTCGGATGGTGCTCTCGAAACGGAGGTTTATTCGCTCCCTTACCACCTCAGAGTCCGCGTCCTCCGGCTTCATGGGGTCGTCGATAAGTATCGCTCCCTGAAATACGTTCTTGCGTGCGCCGATGCTGTCGAGCATCCGGCTCACGTTGTCGTCGAACGAGAGGACGTCGCCGGCCCTCGTCATGCTCGTAAGCTCGTCTTCGGTCATATCCACGTTGCCCGCGCCGAATCCGGTTACCTGTCCCTGCGTGGATACGGCGTACAGCTCGCCGCCTTCGGCCGTCTTCCATCTCGTAGTGGAGTCCTTGTCGTTCTCAAGCGCAGACTTCGGAAACAGCTTGCGATACAGCTCTTCCCTCATTATGCTCCTCACGGTGTAGGAGTTGTCCTTCACGAGCATGTCCGAATAGGACAGGTGGAGAAAGCGGCATTTCGGATTCAGGGCAAAGCACCACGAGATGAACGACTTTATGGCGGTCTCGGTCTTGCCGTATCGGGGTGGCATGTTGATTATGAGTCTGCTGCACTTGCCGTCCACCACGTCCTGAAGGGCGGAGAATATGCGCTTGTGGTGCTCCGCCACGATGAACGAACGCTTATATTGTGCGCGGAACATCATCTTCGTGTAGTTCTCCAGTGAGGACAGGGCCTCAAGCCTCAGGAGTTCGAGGGCGTTCACCGTCTCCCTTGAGAGCCCGTCCGCGGTGAGCACGGAATCCTGCATCTCGGAGAGGGTGCGCTTGGGTATGTGGTTGTCCTTTGCTGCCATATCGTCACTTCATGTATGTTTCACGGAGAAGCAGGTATGCCTCCCTTGATACTGGTGTGTTAGGTATTATGCCCGTGGCCTGCTGTCCCTGCTGCGGGAGGTCGAGGAGCATACCGGTCTTGCCGAATATCCTGTCCCACAGCCTCTCGACCGTCTCGATGTTGCCGAGGCGCGAGTCGTCGAGTATGCGCTTGATGACCGTGCGTATGGCTACCGGAACCTTCTTGTCGTGGTACAGGGCGCTGAGCTGGGTCTCGTTTGCGGTGAGGAGGCATGCGAGGAGGTTCGCCGTATCCGTCTTCGTAAGCTGAAGGTTGAGGTTCACGCCGAGACGGGTGAGCAGCCTCACGACCTCGGGGCGCGTTGTGCCCTGAGTCGCCATTAAGGCCTTCGCCGCGTCGGAGGCAAGCGATATGGTAGGCGCGCCCTCGGACTCGGCGAGTGCGTTGCCCGCCTCTATGGCCTCGACGGCGGAAGGGTACGGGTTCTCCTCTTCGAGCCGTGCGATGGCCTTCTCCCGTGCTTCCGCCTTGGCCTTCCTGAACTCGCCGACCGCCTTGCGCGCGGCTTGGACTTCCTCACTCCGGCGGAGAGCCGCCCTTGCCTTGGCAATCTCGCTCGCGGTCTTCGCCTCCACTATCCTCGCGGCCGACGCGTCTACAAGTCCGTCGCGCGCCGACATGCCGTCTTCGCCGACCAGACCCGAATTGTCGGGAAGAAGGCCGGCGATAGTCTCCTTTATGTCTTCTTTCTTTTCTGCCATCGTCGTGGGTTTTCAGGTTAGAACAAATCTTCGTCATCGCTGCCGTGCGTAGACGGCATGTGGGCATACATCAGCCTGTACTCAGTCGGGGTGGGTATGCGCAGTCCCGCTGCGAGCAGCGCGTCCGATACGGAACGGGCATGGGACGAAAGGGTTTCATGGCTTGTCTGTAACTGCCGTGACGGGTGGGACTGCATATACCACTCCACGGATGCAAGCCTTGTGCATTCCTCGGAGAACACGTCCCTGAGTCCTTCGGGGAGCGAGGTATCCGAGGAATGGTCTTCGAGCAGGACCCGGACTTCGCCTATCGTGTACCTGCGTATCTGGGCGGAGCGGGAGGGTACGTGCCCGTCAGTCCGTGAAAGGAGATACCAGGTGTCCCTCACGGAGTATATAAGCTGGGTGGAGTCGCCGCACGGGTCGCCGTACCTTTCCGCTGCGGAGCGGAGGTTTCTCAGCGACTCACGCAATACGGAGAGCTGCGACCTCAGCGACAGTCTTTGCTTGTATGTTGCCATAGCGGAATGAATATGAATATTTTTTGCATATACGGCAAAGATACGAATAAATTATTGGACGTACAAGTTTTACGGCAAAAATAGCATAAATACCTGTCGGGAAACAATCGGAAACAATTATTGTTTCTCGCAATTCATTGTAAATCAAAGGCATAGAAATTTGAGCCTGAAAAGCGGAAACAATAACGAAAAAATATTGTTTCTCGTAACTCGCTGAAAAGCAACAATATACTCTTATAGAAACAATAGAAACAATATTTTCTATTATGAGGTGTATAGTATGTATAGTATATTGTATAATAGTGTTTTAATTACACGTAAGACTATAATATAGGAAAAATTGTTTCTTTTGTTTCTCGGCTGACTCGCTGATAGCCTAACTCGCTCATATTGAGAGAATTGCAACGGAAACAAGACGGAAACAATAATTGTTTCTTGTTTATGGGTTGTTTCTCCTTTTTAATTTATTTCTTGTCTGTTTTGGCGTATAAGAAAAATTCTTTGTACGCTTTAAAGGCGTATAAGAAAAATTCTTTGTACGCTTTAAAGGCGTATAAGAAAAATTCTTTGTACGCTTTGGCATGTGCCTGAAAGCTAAAATCTCCCAAATATATAAGGGGCGAACCCCTACCCCACCCCAAGAGGGGCCCGGATTTTTACCCCCAGCCCCTCCGGCTGTCTGCATAATTATGCAAAAATATACTGCATAAAAATGCAAAATGTTTCACGTGAAACACTCTTGAGAGCCTGAGAGCCCGGGAGCCCAAGAGCCTGAGAGCCCGGGAGCCCAAGAGCCTGAGAGCCTGGGAGCCCGAGAGCCTGAGAGCCTGGGAGCCCGAGAGCCTGAGAGCCTGGGAGCCCGAGAGCCTGAGAGCCTGGGAGCCCGAGAGCCTGAGAGCCTGGGATATTATTTTTTCAAAATTTCTTTGAAAAACTCCACAAGCATACAACAGAAGACGACCACCACCGGAAAGGCTTTCAGCCAGACAAGGCAAAAGGTTTCAGGAAACGTAAAGCAGCCGAGGACGTAAGCCAGTGCGGCGAAGAAGATGAAAAGGCGATAGCCTGAAAGGGTTTTATTTGATTCTGTTTTCATGTTAAAAAAGTATTATAAATTATGCTAAAATAGTATCATTCGAGCCGAACCGAGCACCGCCACAGCCCCCGCCAAATAGGCAAAACGCGGACCGCCAAAAAAGTTTTCAGTTTTCGAAACTGATACTATTTTAACATCACGCAAAACGAGATGTTAAAATAGTATCATTCTTTCCTATTCCGCGGCCTTCCCTGTCTCCTCTTCGGCTCTCTTGCGCTCCACAATTTCGGCCACCATCAACCAAAGGCCGCCAGGCGTACAGGCGGCAAGCCTTGCAAAACTCTTAGACTTGGTTAGCGTGAACAGCGCCACGGCATCACACTTCCGGAAAGCCTCCGCTAATACTTCGCAATCCTCAAGGCCGAGGCAGTCCGGAAGGTATCCGCGGCGCTCCAGATATCGCGCCTGAGCTGCCGAGCCCGGAAATATACGGCCTAATCCGGCCAGCATCTTATAATGTCCGCGCGGCTCTGCATAATATAGCATGCTAAAATTTACGAGCTCGCGAACCTCGCGCAGCTCTTCAACTGTCAATTTTTTCATATCTTCAAATTTTTTATAAGTTATTATTTGTTTTATCACATTACGAAATTTTGTAAAAATTTTGTAGGACTTGCAAAACCTTTCCACAGTCCCTGAACCAGTTAGCCGAGAATCTATGTAGGTGGTCGGGCTTCTCGCCCCATTGTTTGCCGAGTTCCTCAATATCGTAATAAGTGAAGGCGACCGAACACACCCCCGGCAAGCCTTGCAAATATTCGCCGTAACGCTGCCACATTGGCAGCGTACACCCGGCGCGATATGTTGGGGCAAATTCTTCTTTGTAAGTCTCTACAAAATGGCGGACTAACGCCGCGGGCGTGCAATTCTCAGACGGGTGGCACTCGCCAAAATGGTCCCCGATGCCGTCCAGAAGGTACGCCGCCCATCTGGTTAGATACTCACCTTTTGCCGCCTTGAATCCGTCGGCCCCCAACATTGCGGCGTAGTTGGTAGGCGCTATATTATTGTTACGTTCCATAATGATAAAAAAGTATTATTGCAATGATAAAAAAGTATTATTTAAAAATTGTGTGGGGCGAAAGCCCCACTGGTCAAATATTAGTTTTCGCCTTTCTTCTCGCCGTCACTAAACAGGTTTACTAATAGATAGGCTCGCGCTTCGTTTTCGCCTTCACGCTCGCGGATAATATCCGCGAAGGCTGCACCGGCGATTTCTGGATTATCCTTAAGATAATAGTAAAAACTATCTTCGGCCTCGTCGTCACGGTCTTCGCTCCTGTCCTCGTTTTCGTCCTCGTCGGTCAGGTCGTCGAGGTAGTCGGCCACGTAGTCGGCCACATAGTCGGCGTACGCCGGGAAACGGTCCGCTATAATTTTCTCGTAGTGCTCGGCGTAGCTGTCGCGGTCGTTGCCGTTAAGTACGGCCATTTCATTACGGTATCCGAGAGAATGCGCGCACCAGTTGAAATCGAACCGCAAAATATCGTTTAATCCGGTGGCGTCGATGCCGTCCGGGTAGATGTTCTCCAAAACGGCCTCAAGCTGTTCACAATCCGCGTAAGTAAGGGAATTCAAATTTTCCTCTGCACCCGCCCACGCCTTGAAATTTACAAGGCTAATTTCGTCATATACTCTCATAATTTTTAATTTTTATAAGTTATTATTTGTTTTTATTATCACATTGCAAAGATAAGTATTTATTTTTATTCTGCAAACTTTTTTGCAATTTTTTTTCAAATATTTTTTAAATATTCCGTGTACTTGCTTTCGGCGTATCCTGCGAGGCTTCGCAAGTTATGCCGGGTTAAATAGCAGCCATCTCCGGAGAGCCTGAACACAAGGCCGCGCGCCACATGTATTAGGTAGGTGCCCGCCTTCAGGCCTGCCGCACTCCATGCCGTAAGATGTAGCACCGCCCACCCGTCGCCGTCCTTTATCGGCGTGGGCTTGTAAATTTCGGCGGTGTGGATATACTCGGGCGCGTTATATACTGGAGTGGCATAAATGCGGCCTTTGCGTATGCCGTCAGTATATCCGGCAATATTGAAATAATATACAAATCTTTTCATCTTGGTATATTATTAAAATTAGGTACAAGGAAAAAAAACATCTCGCCGCGGTCGTTCTTTGAGTACTGCAAATCAAGGCTAACGCGGTTGGCCTCGATAAGTTTCTTTAAGTCCTCGGAAACGGCAGACTTTACCACCTTTCCGGAACTCAGGCGGATTTCACATGTATAAAGATTGCGGTCAAACTTCTCAAAATTGCATACCTGAGAATTGAACACGCGAAAACCGTAAGACTGTGCGGCCATAAGAGCAGCAGCAAAAAAGAAAACTACTTTTTTCATGATTTTTAATTTTTATAAGTTATTACTATTTGTTTTTATTATCACATTGCAAAGATAAGCATTTATTTTTAATCTGCAAACTTTTTTGCAAAAAAATTAAAAAAATTTTATTTATTTTTTTGGTGGCTATCAGCCACCGGCCGGGAAAGCCGGAAAGCCAGAAAGCCAGAAAGCCAGAAAGCCAGAAAGCCAGAAAGCCAGGAAGCCGGAAAGCCAGAAAGCCAGAAAGCCAGGAAGCCGGAAAGCCAGGAAGCCAGGAAGCCAGGAAGCCGGAAAGCCGGAAAGCCGGAAAGCCGGAAAGCCGGCCGGGATAACATATAATAAGGGTATGCGCGCGGAATATAAAAAAATCCATAATATTGGCAAATAAAAAGTGTTAAAAAATGTTAAATGCTGCCCAATAACATAAAATAGCCAGTTTGAAAATTTAACGAATCAGCAAGTTTTGCCCAAAAAATCCGCGAGCATTTTTGCTGCACCCCCCAATGTAAAACCGGAATTAAAAATTGGGGTCGCTCCTGCGAAAATTTTTCCGGAAAAATTTTTTCCGTCTGGCATAAAAAGAAAAGCCCCGCTTCACAGCGGGGCTTTCTGCTAATAAGTGATAAATCAATAAAAAACAAAGTTTACTAAAAATAAATAAAAATTATGGAAAATTGTAGTAATTGTTGGCATTTATCTCACATCAGGTTTATTTCTTCTATTTTTGCTTTTGCCAGTCTGTCTATTTCGGCTTTCGCAAAGTCCATCAAGCGTCGCCGCTCGTCTATCCTGGACTGTATCAGCCTGAGATACCCCTCAAGTATTTGGATATCTCCCTCACAGCCTACAACCATATCCTCGAATGTCGGTTTGTGGCGCTTGTATGTTCCTATCAGGTTCTGAAACTTTCTTCTGATTCTGTCCGTGTGCTTGTCAGCCGGAAATACTCTCTGGAACTTGTTCAAGATTTGAATCTTTCCGTTGTTGTCCTTGATATATTCCATTACTGGGCGTGCCGTTCTGCCCTGGAACTCCTCGTCCAGAGCGATAACCCACTCAACGAGGCGCCGCCTGTCCGTGAACACGATATCCATTATGCGCCCCGTCCTGTTCTTGTGCTCTACTCTGAGGCCTATATATGGGAGCACTGCGGAGCGAACCAGGGCCCTTTCATGCCTCCACTCCATTTCTGGAAGAATGGCTTCCCCTATCCTTTTCCCAATGCTCTCGACCTTTTCGAGTGCATCATCGGGCGCGAGTTCCGAACTTATGTAAAGGATATCCGGTGAACTCGCCTTTTTCTTGTATGCCTTTCGCGGCATACCAGCGAGAGGAATGGACGTGATATAATAGAAAATGCGGTTCTTGTCCCTGTCATACTCAACGCGTTCTATAACGCCCCTGAGCCTCGCGTGCCCTTTGTTTGCGTAGAACTCTATCGTGCGCCCCACGTTGCGTCGGAAAGCGGCAAGAGCCGCGGCCACGGGTTCCGGATACTGTTTCGCCTGACGGGTCGGTTTCTGCTTTTCTTCCCCGGCTGCTTCTGTATCTTCCACCCATGCCGCGGTTTCCTCTTGCTTCTGTTTTTCCTCTCTCTCAAGTTCCCCGTCCATAAGCGCACGGGTCTTAAGTATGCTGCTTATTGCCACGGCATCCTCATCGCCCGCGGTCTTTTGCAGTTCCTGCAGGTCCTCCGTGCTCATGAGGGCATAATCTCTGATGTTCATGTGCTAATGAATCAGCAAGTTTTGCCCGAAAAATCCACAAGCATTTTTACTGCACCCCACGATATAAAACCAGAATTAAAAATCGGGGTCGCTCCTGCGAAAATTTTTTTCGGGCAAATTTTATGTTATTATAGGATGCTTCGGATTTGTTCCTTATCACCGAAGAACTTATATGCGTCAAGCGTATCAACTTGGTCGTTTTTACCAACTACCACATACACGAGTTTCTTGTCTTCGTCAAACACGAATGCAGTAAGCTCCATTATGCCACTTGTGCGCATGGCACCAGCTATAACGCCTGCAGCATACCCAGCCATTGCCGACTCGTCGAGGGTTGCGCTGATTCTCTTGTTCAGAACCGGAATGTAAATCTCATTTTTACTCATTGTTTTATTCGTTTTTGTTGTTAATACCTAATTTTTCCAAAATTCTCTCGCCCTCATTCTGGCAGCTCCAGAGGTATATACCTTCAAAGTCTACCAAAGTGCCTTGCCATTTTTGCGTTCTGGCTTGTCTGCCCATTTTCTTAAGCGCACTATACACCTCATGGTCTACAAGAACCGTGTATTTCTTTGTAATGCCATCCGTGCTTTTCAGGACTACGTAATAGGAAGGGCATCCGCCAATCCAAGTTTCCCTTACCCTAATAAAGTTCTCGGAACTAACCTCGATATGGTCTCTGATGTCACCGCCCTTTGTGGCCTGAGCGTACAGGGCGGCATCACTCTCCATGCAAGAGTTGCAGGCTGTAAGGCTGAGAGCCATGGCTGCGATAAGTACTATTGCTTTCATTGCTTGTATTTTTTTGATTACATTGCAAAGATACGCATTATTTTCTATCCGCCAAATTTTTTTGATAATTTTTTGCAAATATTTTTATTTATTTTGCTTTCTGAGCGATTCTATATGGTCCTTTATATACCATATAGCCTTTTCAAGGTCTTCTATCTCCTTGTCCCCGTCCGATATGCCCTCCTCTTTTTTCAGGCCCGCTCTCCAGAGATACTTGATAGCGTTGCCGATATCAAAGCAATAATGCCTCGTAATGTCTATGCACTCCACACCCGACGGGTGCGACGTGTAATGGCTCGGATGCCCGACCCTGTCTTCCATGGAGTTTATCTCTTCTTTCTGTTCCTCGCTCTCCCCATACTCAACAATTACAAGGTCTAAACCGGGCGTACCACCCCATTCTCCGTTTAATGCCCAACACCCAGCATATTCGCATCCCTCGTCTTCATAAACGCCCATAAGCGGAAAATCGCTGTTTGCGTCCCATTTAAGTATCTCGACTTTATCCCCATCTCTTGTCTCGACCTTTGCGCCCTTTTTGGCTGCTTCAAGGTCGAAAGGTTTAATTGTTTTCTTACCGTTCATATCACAACATTTTAAGTTCGTGTAACTTCAATATCATTTCATAGCAAACGTCAACAGAATTGTCTGCATAGCATTCCATAATTAAATCACCTTTGCAATCCTCATAAGCGCATAGCCATTCTGTTTTATCATTGGGATTAGGATTTATAAGTGCTAAACAATGCTGCCCATCATCACAACTTACGGGTAAAACATCAAGCAATGCTGTAAGACTCCAACAAGGAGAATAGTACATACTTTGTCGTTCTGGTATTTGCATATAACTCATTACTCGAGGATTCGCTTCTTTTATTACTGAATCTTTGTACCAAAACATATCAGCACTCTTAATTGGCAATATCTTTGCTAACTTTTTGCTCTGTTCTAAATCTGTAAATGATTTCATTAGTCAATCAGTTTAAAATCGTAAACGAATACCCAAGGGTTGCTGTCCCAAGTTCCTTTGCCCGAAATCTTGTCAATGAGGGCTGCAAAGGCTTCGCGTGCGGTGTTATAAGCGCGCTTATCATCGAAAGCGAATTTCTTATTGAGATTGCAACGCTTTATTCCCTCTTTCATGCAATCCTCGTCGCTGATGTCCTGCAACCGCTCTACTCTTACATTTGTTATCTTGATGTGGTGCGGCATAAGGTCGGCTTTAACGAACATCTTGTTGTTCCAGCCTGCGGAAAGGTCTCTGTGATTGCTATATCTGGGATGTCCCTTGTACGGTGGCACGTCCTTGTACGCTTGAGCAATGGCTACAACCTCGCCCTTCGCATATCGGCTCATACCCAAGACTTCGTTATAATAACTGCCTATGATTCTTCTCGTCATCGTCTTTCGACCCTCTAATACGGCTTGCGTCAAGCCGTACTTATCATTGAACATTATCTTTTGCATGTCTTTTCGGATTTGCTTATAAAGTATGTCTTCTCTATGCTTATGCGCGTCGTGAGGAACCACAGTGATATATGCCACCCGTTGTTCCATCCGTTGAAATACAGGAGCGTAGGCAGTAAGGCTATGCCGTACTGCTTCGGCTCACGCGAACAGGTTATTCTCTTGAAATGGTCTGCCCTTACTTTCAGGTATAGTATCTTTGCCATATTTCTAATAATGCTCTATTTCGTAACTGATAGTATTGCGCTTCTGCTGCATGGCTTCACGCTTTTCGAGGGTATTCTGTATGCCCCTATCCGCTGCTTCCAGATGCGCTTTTAGATGTTCTATCTTCAGCTTGAGCATCTCCTTGTTTATCTTTATCTGCTCAATACGTGTATCATAGACTTTCAACTGCTTGTCTATGCCCTCTCGCTGCTGAAGCAATGCTTCCAATGTTTTCTTTGCCATAATTGTTATTTCTTAGTTTGATTATATCTTTTTAATATCTCCTCAGCAAGTTTCTCTTGTTTCTTCGAGAACGGCATGAATGAATGGTTCAGCCAGCGAAGAATATACAAGGGTTTATTGTCGCTGTAGTCCTTGCCGTCACTTGTAATTACCCAATCTACTTCATGTTTCTCCCTCTGTCGAATAACTGCGTCTATCAGTTTCGGGAATTTCATGAGATAATAGTAATTACTCGTCAGGTTCGCCTTCGGGCATATTATGCAGCCGACTCTCTTTGCGTGCCTGTATTCGGGATTAACCGGAAGTCCTTCTCTGAAAATGTATTCCCACACATCGTTTTCGGCCCAGTCTACAATCGGCATTAACTGAATATCGCCCACACTGCCTATCCCACGGCATTTTTCCGTGAAATATTCTGCAATCTGTGTGTCGTGCGCCTTGTCAAATCTTTTGCCGTGACTTTCAAATACAGCCCGTTTTGAACGAGCAGCACTTTCATCCCGCCTTACTCCCGTAATAGAAGAGTTGTCAACGAACTTCGGATTATGCTTATAGTTATCGCAGCAATAAGCAGCGCGAACGGAGGGAAGCATACCCCTATGCACGTCGATATTCTTTATAAAACCGACCTTATAGGGCTGTCGCCAAATCACATCAGGATAATGCGCACGGATAAATCTGCGCGTTTCGGAACTTTCACAGGCTGTGTTGTAAAAAGCGGCAAATTCGATACCGCTTTTTTTGCACAAATCATAGACTACTTGAGAATCCTTACCGCCCGAGAAGCCGACTCGCACATCATAGCCCATAGCCGCAGACAACTTGGCAAATTTCCGTATGCGCTCGATGGCAAGGCTTACACGTTCCTGATAGAATAATGAATACTGTCTCATAATCGCTATTCGTGCTCGACCAGTGACAAATCCCATTCGGGACTCGTCTTTGTGCGGAAGAATCTCCCGTCACTGTATAACTCCACTATTATCTCTTCGCCATGATACCACACGGCTGCTACAATCTTCTTCGGGCCTTTCAAGTCGGTACACAATATGCGCGCCTTTCTTTCACCGCACAGAACCGAATAATTACCCGTGTTGTAACGCTCTATGCTAAATGCCATTTTCTGTGTTTCTTTCTCCATAATGGGTTGTATTTGGGATTGTATTTGGGGTTGCGCAGAGCGTGTTTCAGCTTGCTACGGTATGCGTGAACCTTATGAATGCTTATACTGTACATGGGACACTCATAGCAGGCGTCCCTGGATATAAAGCCGTGCAGATTGCAGGCTATGTAGTGTATGCAGCCGTACACCGGATTCTGCATACACTTTCTTTTCTGTCTCTGTTTCATTTTATCCTAATTCGTCAAAGTCGCTGAAGTTCAGTCTTACCGGCTCCCCGATGCCCTCAAGACCTTCAATGCACTCAAGAGTATCGGCGTTCACAATCCCGATGATAAGGTCATCAGTATGATTATTCTCTATATGCGTCATACCCATCACAAGACCCTCGTCTTCAAACAGTCCTTCCGGCACGTCCTTTTCCCGTACCATTGCCATATTCGCGTCTTGGATGTAGATGCTGTCACTGGCTTCGATTAGTCCGGCTATTCGTATGAGCCTGTCAAGCATTTCAGTGGAGAGCCATACCTGTCTGTCAGATGCGGGGTCACGGGCTACGCGTATGGCGACCATCCTTGCAACTTCCTGTTTCGTGTATTTCTGGCCTTTCTCTTTTAGGAGTGTGTGCAAGTCCCTGACGTAGGCTCTGAGGCCCATGCAGATATGCTTCATGGTCTCCCATGGAAACAGCGACTCGAATCGGCCGCCTTTGGGTTCACGCAGAATGGCTCCGTAATTAGGCCATCGGCCATCTATCTCGCTGCCTTCCGTAAACTTAGGGTCTTTCTTGTCCGTAACCACGCAGATATTCTTACCCGCGTATTCGTCCTTATACCACCTCCTTGTAAGGATAAGGCTGCAGCCGTCCGACGCAACCGCCTGCTCCGTTACGCCGTCGTGCATAACTCCGCGCAGCACGACGTGCATAGACTTGCCGGGTTGTACGGTAATTGCCTTCGGCTCAAGGCTGAAATCCTTTTTATCCTTGAAATCGTAATGCTTCACAGACCCGTCCTCGTTAAGGATGTAGTCTTTCAATTTTGGTTTATCCATTGTCGTAACTTGTTTTTTTTTGATTACGCTGCAAATGTAAAAAATTTTCTGTAATCTAACAAATTTTTTACATACTATTTTGCAATTTTTCTTCTAATTATCATCGCGATGGCGCATCAGAACGCACATCACACAGATTAGGACTATCAGGGTCGCTACTATGTCCGTCATCATTTTCTTGTTGATTTTTGATATGGTTGTACAATTTTTCAAACCAAAACGGCTTCTGGCTGAGAAGATGATAATAGGTATCGCCCCTCAGCTTCAGCAGCTGTGTGGCTATCATCACTTCCTGCTCGTTGAGCCTGTCCCTTGTGGCATACCATTTCTCTATGGCTCTGTCGATTCCATCAAGGAAATATGGGACAAGTTCCGTATCCCTTTCCTTCAGCACCTCCTGCTCGGTTCCCGACTTAAAGTAGCACGGCACTTTCGGATATACCCAATAGGTGCGCACGGGACCGAATTTGTCGCTTGTCTGGTACGAGAAGCCGGGGTTTGGAATGAACATCCACGGCCATTTTGCCACTGCCAGTCTTACCTCTTTCGGGATTGCGGGCATAAGCAACTTCGTAACCCGCGTATGAATAAAGCTGTCATACTTCTTGAGGAGATTTCTCGGTGATTCCGTGAGGATTTCGACCAGAAGCCTCTTACGCTCTATCGGGATTTTCTCGCTCAGCGGAAGAATCTTCTGGTCGAACGCCATTCGTGTTATTTCGACCTTACGGGTCTCCCTCTTCTGATACCACTCAGGCTTTGGCCGCCCGCTTGTGCCATCGGAAGGCATCCCCGCCTTGAATCCCAGATTGTCCGAGTCCCTGTTTGCCTCGGCCTCAGATTTAGACAGTTCCTCGTCGTCGTCCGACATATCTTGCAGATATGCCGCATAGCCTTTATACTCGGCCTTGCGTGTCGGCGCGTCGGGATTGGTCTGTGTCTTCTCGAACTCGGCCAATGCCTTTACAAGGAGTTCGTCAAAGTTTACAGATTCGGATTCCATCGGAACAGGGATTTCATTATATCAATACCCTTGCCAGGGTCGAGCATACCTATGTAGGATATGCCGAGCAGCGCCCTCGCTATGATGTGGAGCAGCCATGAGGCTATGAAAATTGGAGAATACAGGAGACCCGCAAGGGTCCATGTAATGATAAAAAGCATTGGTCTGTTACGTTTCATATCTTCGTTTTTAAGATGTTCATAAAATCCAGAGTCCCGGAACGGGCTTTCGCCCGCTCCGAAAAAAAAATTAAACTTTTCTTTTTGATGTCACTTTGTACCTTTCCCATAGGCATTCCAAATTTAATTGTTCAACTTCTATCTGTATCGGCTTCGGGACTTTTCCCGTAAATCCGAAACTCTTTTTCTTCTTGTAGTTCAGCAGCAGTTTCTTCAGATACCGCTCATAGTTATACAGGCACATTCCGCTCATTATGCACTCATACATTCGTGCTATGGCTTCGGGTACCGCCGTCTGTGTTGTGCCCTCGCCCATGTGTAGGGAATGTATGCAGTACTTTATCAGACACGGATAGAGGTAGTCGGAGACATGGCGGTTTATCTCGTCCATTTTGAGCGTTTCAAAGTACCTCTTTGTCATCAGTGCCTCATCCGCTACGAGCTGAAGTTTCCGCTTCCGCTCCTCGACATTGTCCGGGGTATTTCGGGAATTGCGTCTCAGATATTCGCTGTAGTCCTCCTTGTCGCATAGAACCAGATTGTCCGCGGCGATATTGTGTATGTTTCCGTCACGATAGACGATATAGTCGCTTACGGAGTACTTCGGCTTCCATGCGCTTGCTACGAGCCTTGATGCTTGATAATAATAGCGGTGCCCGCCTGAGGTTATCTGTATTCTCGCAGTCGCCTTCTGCCCGCTGACCACGAACGGAAACGTCACGGCCTTGGGCTTTCCCCTATATATGAACTTGCCTTCACAGGAACAACTCAGTTCTGGTATTCCCGTTATGCCACGGTAGATGTCCGTCATAGCAATGCCCTGTCCTCCTCGGTCAGGAACATATTGGCGAAGATGTAGTAGAGCACGTCTACAACTATGCTGTTGCCTGCCATCTTGTACTGCTGCGAGTTGCTTATGCCCGCTGCCTGAATGGTATCAATATCCGCATCGTCAACACCCATGAGGCGGAAGCACTCGCGCGGTGTCAGCTTGCGTATGCGTATGTTATTATTGCTCACGGGGTTGTCCTTCCGCACGGTCGTGATAGTGTTTGTCAGATTATCCTTGCGCGGCTCTATTCTCTGTTCCGTGTTTCCGCTCTCACCGCGTCCACGCATTGCGCAGCATACATAGTTCTGCGTATTGCCGCGCTTTGCAGCCGTCACGCAGTTTGCTACCTCTACGGGGTGTCGGTTCACAACCTTGCCCTTGCTGTCACGAGTCCAGCCCAGAACGGTATGTTCTATCTTTGCTTCTTCCATGTTTTCTGAATTTCTGATTAGTACTTTAAATTGATGCTGCGCATGAGTCGCCGGAATACAGATACATATTCCCTCGGCGTCTATGAGCTTTGAATCCTGTCTTATCGAAGTCCCCCCCCAAGTGTCATTTGGGTTCAGACTTGAAAGAATTATCTTGTCTGTCTTCATTCGGTTCACAAATTACCACCCATCCGGATATTGTCCTTATCGTGGGGCATATATCGTTTGAGTGCGTCTCCAACGCCATCGTATCGTCGTCTATACCGCGAATCCCCCCCCCTTATGGAGGCCGAAAAGACGCGGGACAAATCAACTCCGTTGGAGTGTCTTAACTTCATTTTCTTCATATATCTCGGCTATTAGATTGTCCTTAGTGGCAAAAGTCGTTATGCACCCGGATATTTCACCGCGCGGGCAGAGCTGTTTTCCGCCGCTGAACTTTGCGCCCTTGTCTCCGTAGAGATGCCGTCGCTTTTTTTCGGCCTCAGTCCGTTCGCGCCCTACCGCGAGCACGGCTATCAATCTCTGTTTCTTCATACTCAATTAGTTTCGGGAGAGAGAGAGGTCTGTGCATCCGATTGTAGGGCAGACTCCGCTCTCGATAAGTTGTCTTGATGCGTGGGCTTGAAGAGAGCCCACTATCATATAGGGCCTATACTTTTTCTTTCTCTTGCTCATCTTCGACTTCGATAATTTCTAATACTCCCATTTCACGAAAGCCCTGTCGTGGGTGCGTAATATTTCCGGCATAGTGGTGCGCCCCTGTCAGGGTCGGAGCAATTCCGTTTCTTGCGTTGAGCACATAGCGACCATCACCCAGTGGATAGATGCCAGCTATCGGTGTGCTTTGGTCGATATTGCGCTTTTTACTCATCTTTTTCTTGCTCATCCTTGACTTCGACTAAGAAGAAAGCCCCCCGCGCCAATTCTCGTATGAATTGTGCCGGAAATGTCTTTCAGTACGCTAAGAGTGCCAAATTGGGTGTCAACGTAGTAACATCCAGGTTCGGGGTTGGACTCCATAAACTCCAACAAGGGTTTTACGCTTCGCTTATACATCTTCCATGTCTTTTATATAGTTGCTTTCTGGTCTCCCCATTTTGGTCAGTATCGCGGCACTTATTCCGCTGCCGTCCGTAGGTTTCCAACCGAAGCCGTTACCGTTCCGCTTCGCTCTCTCTCTGTGAGCATTAAATGTAGATATGACGTGGTCGCTCAGATAGTATTTCTCGTCTACTTCTGTTTCGAGCATATCCTTTAGCCGCTTGTTGAGTGGCATCGACTGGGGAAACTCGTAACTTGGGAAGTTGTCGAGGTCATCGGGGTTATCTATCCTTATGCTCACGAGGAAGATGCGCTCACGGTTCTGTGGCACTCCGTAATCCTTTGCATTAAGGACTTTGCCGAAACTTACGTAACCATATCCGGCAAGAACCTCTTTCCATTCATTGAAATGATGTACGAATTTCTTCTGCACAAGTGCCTTCACGTTCTCCATCAGCAGAAACTTCGGGCGTTTAATCTCGATAGCCTTCTCGCACTCCCACAAGAGGGACGAACGTGTTCCGCTGCCCTTATCCAAGCCTTTCTGCTGCCCCGCCGCGCTGATGTCGGTACAAGGGAATGAGTAAGTGAACAAATCAAAGTCCGGCACCTGTGCCCAGTCTATCTTGCAGATGTCGCCGTAGTTGCGGTCGGCTGCTTCAGGGAACAGAGCGTTGTGTGCCTGTATTGCATACTTGTCAATCTCAGACCACCCGACAAGTTCGTAGTCTATGCCGAGGCGGCGGAGTGCCAAGCACTGACTGTCGTAGCCGCTGAATGCAGTAAATACTTTTAAGTTCATTTTTGTTTTTATTGTTTTTTTTGATTTGCGCCGTCAGGCGGAATCGAACCACCCACGAAAACCGTTCCGGCAAAAATCCGTCCTGCCCTCACGGGTAAGGCGGATATTTAGAATTTAGATTTGAGAAATAGTTGTTGAAATTTAAGTATATATCTGATAAATCGAATGTTCTTTCAAAAAGAATACTCGGGCCTCATGGACGGAATATTCATAGATAATAAAACATAATACACTATAACCTATAAAAAAATGTAACTTGAACCCCGTAGAGGACTCGAACCTCCGCGCTCATTCCTACGCTGATACCAGCACATGGTATATCCGGTATCTCCGTTGTGGCATTGCGCCCGTCTGTTTGCCACTTTTTCAGGGTTACCCTCTTGGTCGGGTTAAGGCCTTGCCAGGTACCTTGTATTCGGGGAAGGCGGAAACCCCTGACTATTTATTAACTTTAAAATTATAACACAATGAAAAAAGTAATCGCTCTTACTCCGCCTTTTTAATATCAGGGTGCCCCGTCCCCGCGCTTTAACGAAATTCTCATGTAACAACTCTAACTCTCCGGCTTGCACGGACGC
>Ga0326512_10000183_pt1 | contig 54174 bp, 85 predicted proteins | sample 1_2617_0518_D_FD_203652 | JGI IMG/M metagenome (GOLD analysis project Ga0326512, IMG submission 203652) | Bovine rumen microbial communities from UC Davis, California, United States - 1_2617_0518 | ecosystem: Host-associated > Mammals > Digestive system > Stomach > Rumen | place: USA...
TGGTCTTATGAAGAGTGGCAGATGACAAGAGAACAGTATGTGGTATTCAAACCGCTTAATTCCACCATTGAGGAACAGTCTGATGCGCTCGTAGAGCTTGCCGAACTTGCGGCAGAACAGGACGACGCACTCGCAGAATTGGCAGAGCTGATTGAAGATCAGCAGAAAGGAGTCGAGAAATGGCAAAAATCTACTATAACCGCATCAAAGCAGGTATTATGACGATCGAAGAAGTCCCCGAAAGATGGAGAGCGAAAGTACAGGCTCTTCTCGACGCGGATGAGTGACGAACAGATCGCACGGATCTCGCTTCCCGAGTTGATCGAAATGATCAAGCGGCTCATTGAAGAGGTAGAGATTCGGGCAATGCAGAACGTGTGTTAAATGACACTTTAAACAATTAAAACCAAACAAAGATTTATCACTCCATGTGGGCGAGAAAACCCACGACTTTAGCCGTGTGGAGTGTCAATGAAAAAATAATAAAATCATTGGTTTTTAAATCATCAAGATACCAACCTAACCACCATCCCCACCTGACATGTGGGTAGAGGAGAGAACATGACATCAGAGATTTTAACAGCGGTGGAAACATCATAGGAGACAACAATCATGGACTTTATAACATCATTTTTACTCAGCTACAGAACCGAAATCGTAGACGAACTGCACTACAGCCACACATACTGGATTTTCCTTTTGCCCCTTGTGATGATTGCGACCGATGTCGTTTCTGGGTGGATTCAGGCAACCATTAACTCAACGTGGGATTCCACAAAGATGCGGAAAGGCCTGTTCCGCAAGGGCGGAGAAATGATGGTCGTGGTCGTAGCGTGGCTTGTGGGCATCGATCACCTTGTCACTGACTAAAAACGGAAGGAGCAGCAGCCATGGCCTATACATTTTCAAAAATGCGACCTCGGAACCTGGTGCAGAAAAGCGCTGCGGAGAGACTGGCCCTGGCTGCTCTCCGAGCCTTTCTTGATCCGGAAGAGCCGGAGCTGGTGGCGCTTCTGGTCAGACTCTGGCACCACCAGGGAAGAGCCATCACATACAAACAGCTCCGGGAAGCGATCATCTACGGAGACTTAAGCGTCATAGAATGGGAACAGTGGCAGCAGGACTACGTCAAATTTGTGACGCTTTATCTGCGGCCGAAATACGTCGAAGCCATGCAAGCGGCAGCGGAGGAAATCCAGCGCCGGCACCCGGACTGGTATTTTGATCCTTACGCGGAGGGTGTGCGGGAATGGTGCGAAACCAGAGCGGCCAGCTTCGTGACAGAAGTCACAGCAGCGCAGGTGGACGGCCTCAGAACAGTGATCCAGAGAGCAGCGGTCATTCAGGACATGTCGGTGGACAGCCTGAGCCGCGTGATTCGGCCCATGGTGGGCCTTACGAAGCCGCAGGCAACAGCGAACCTGAAATACTACCAGAAGCTCATAGAGGACGGAATGAGCCAGAAAAAGGCACGTGACAAAGCGATACGCTACGCCTCACGCCAGCACCGGTACAGAGGATATAATATAGCCAGGACGGAGCTGGCCTTTGCTTACAACCAGGGCAGCTACGAGGGCACGAAGCAGGCTCAGGCAAAAGGCTACATGGGTGAAACGGTGAAAGTCTGGTGCACGGCTGATGACGAACGAGTGTGCCAGATTTGCGGAGCTCTGGAAGGAAGCCAGGTCGCCATGGATGAAGACTTCGACTTCGATACAAGACTCGCAGGACCAGCAAACCCCACAATCCGCAGAGTACCCCCGGCACACCCCAGCTGCAGGTGTGCTGTTATCTACAAAGAAATATCCCCGCCAGATTACGGCATACCCACAGTATAATCACAGAGGGAGGACAGCAAAGTGCCAGCAATAACCTTCGAACAAATCCTCAAATTCAATCCCAACCATGACAACCTCGGTAGATTCAGCAGCGCAAGCGGCGGAGGCGGAGCAGCAGCTGCAGGCGGAGGAGCGCCGTCATTCTTAGATGACAACGGAGAATTTGATCCGTTCGCAGCGTTTATGTGGGGAGCGGAGCACCCGGAAGAATGGTCACAAAAACCACAAGAAAACTGGGAAAAGCCGTACCAGATGGTCGACGGCAAAGACATGACAAAAGGAAGCGACGAGGAAAGACAAAAAGTCGCAAAAATGACTATCGAAGAGGTGCTGAAAGCACAGGGATTCGACGGGAAGCCAAAAGTCGCAGCCACCATGGATGAATTTTCTGAGGCTGTGAAAGAAAACGGAAACATCGCCTGCCGCGGCATTGGGGCAAAGAGCGCAGAAATAGCAGACGCATATGTTGATCAGCTCCAAAATGCTGAATTTTATGTCGATTGCTCTGGAGGTAGCCTGTTCGGGAGAGGAATGTACGCAGCTATATCGTGGGATGGAGTGACAGACTACGATTCAGCAGCAGACGTAGCAGACGGATACGCAAGGGGCCATGGAAGAGTCATAAACATGACTATCGACAAATCCGCAAAAGTAGCAGATTTTTATGATCTGTTCAATGAAGCAAGAGAAGATATGCCCCTGTTTCAGCCCAGCAACAATAGCAAAGATAAAACTGCAGCAAAAGACATCGGAGCCTACGCTGCAGCAAAAGGGTACGATGCCATCAAAGTGCCGGGAAAAGACATCGCAGTGGTTCTGAACCGGACCAAAGTCACAATACTCGAACAGCCGGGATTCATCGACGAAATGGACGGAGGAAACGACCTGCTGTACGGAGACTGGGATATGCCCGCATTTTTGAGAGGAGAGTAAAGCATGAGCACCAAGCCGTATTATTTCGACTGGCATAACGGAGTCCGTGTGATGATTGACCGGAAGACCGGAAAGAAAACGCCAGTGAATGAAATTGTGAAAAACGCAGCGCGATCAGGAGCACTTGTGACTATGGATCAGGCAATGGCAAACGTAACAAAGAAGTCAGACAACTTCACAATCTACAAAGCAGACGACGACAAGCACCTCGTGTTCGGCTGGGCCTCGGTCGCCATCACGGTCGACGGATCAGAGCTGGAAGACCGACAGCATGACATGATCGACCCGGAGGACCTGGAAGACGCGGCATACGAGTATGTGCTGAATTTCCGCGACACCGGAGAGGAGCACCTGCCCGGATACCGGAAAAAAGGAAAGCTGATCGAGAGCTGCGTCCTGACAAAAGAGAAGCAGAAAGCCATGGGAATCCCGGAGGGAATCCTGCCGGTCGCCTGGTGGATAGGTTTTAAAATTGAGGACGACGAAACCTGGCGGAAAGTAAAGAACGGCACCTACAAGATGTTCTCAATCGAGGGCAAAGCGCAGAGAATCCCGGTCGAAAAAGCCCGGAGAAATTATAACGAATTCCCCTCATACGACATGTGGCTGGAAGAAAACCTGGACGCCACCATCGAGGAACAGAAAGCCGCAAAAGAGTGGTACAAAGTCAATAAATCCCAGCCTACCGGCTGCGGTATTCTCGTGATCCAGGACGGAAAGATTCTGACCGGCACCAGGAAAGACCACCATGGCATCTGCGGTCCTGGCGGCCACATCGAAGCGGGAGAGACCCCGGAGCAGGCAGCCAGGAGAGAAGCCTATGAAGAATTCGGAATCCTCTGTAACGACCTGAAACCACTTGGAACCCAGGACGGAGGCAGAAACGGAACGTCCGCAGTTTTTCTCTGCACAAACTTCTCTGGAACCCCCAGAACCGACGAGGATGAAATGACTGATCCGGAGTGGCGCAGCCTCAGAGAGATCAATCATTACAATAACGGTGTGTTCCCGCCTTTTCTGCAGTCATTACAGCTGCTGCCGAAAGAGCGAGTGGCAAAGACCTTCGAAGAAATCATCGAAAAATTCAACCCCTTCCATGACAGCCTCGGACGCTTCTCCACTTCCACAGGTTATGCTTCATTCACAACCCACACAAAGGACCCGAACAAGCAGCACATGGCCGATATGGCCGTAGCACGCCTGAAACAGCGGTCTGCAGCCCAGGCTGCGGCCCAGGCAGCAGCAAAGCCCGCAACGCCTCCGAAACCGGCGACGCCTCCGAAGCCCAAAGTCAACTATGACGCGAAAGGCTTCGCGGATCACGACGACGCAGACTACCATCAGCTCTACAACCGGAAGAATTACTACAAGCAGCAGCAGCTGACCCCGGCGCAGCAGAGGGCCGCAGATTCATACGTAAATCCCACACCTGAACCCGGATCGTTATACAACGTGGCTCAGAACATGAACATGGCGATGGTTAAAGGGCAGCGGCTGTCCCCGAAGCACCAGCAGGTACACGACGATATGATGTCGTCTATGCACAACGTCGGCTACAACGTGAACCTCACGCGGTACGACCATGACGGAATGATCAACTCTGTTCTGCAGAACCTGGGAGCCGGGTCTGATTATACGAGAATGTCTCAGAGCCAGCTGCAGAAAGCCCTGGTCGGTCAGTCGTTCGGTGAAAACAAATTTATATCCGCCTCTACGAATGACTTTGGAAACGCATCACCAAATGTACAGAGGCTGTTCCGAGACAGGGCGGTAAAAGTCAACTACAAAGTGCCAGCAAATGCGAAAGCGCTGCTGATGCCGATAGGAGCCGGAGGAGACCAGGGAGAAATGGTCATGGCTCCCACGACCGGAAGAGCGGGAGCAAATGCAACTCCAAAAATAACTGGTGTCAGATTCACCGGCAAAACTGTATACAGAATGAAGACAGGCAGGTCCTATCCCCAGGTAGAGATCGACGTCAGCTGGGATTAAGGAGGAGACCATGAGTAAATACGACGAAATAAACGAAGTAAAAAAAGCGGACAGCATAGACCACATCGAGGAGGTCGAAAAATTCAATCCTTTTCACGATGCCCTCGGAAAATTCTCCAGCAGTAATTCATTTTCGACATACTCAGCAAGCCCGAAGAAAAAAGCTGGAGCCATGGCAATCCAGAGATCAGCTCTTGCAGGACACGGGAGGACATTGAACGTTCACCGGGAATCAAAAGGTGAAAGCATTGCCCAGAACTATAACTGGCTCCAGACCGGCCAGAAGCCGAAAGTCCCTGCTGCCGTAAGCAGAGCACGGTACCAGCAGCGCAAGCTGAAACAGCAGCAGGCAGCTCAGCAGGCCGCACAGCAGAACCAGCAAAACCAGCAGAATCAGGCACAGCAGACCCAGTCCCAGCAGAAGCCCACACCGAAGCCTGCACCGAAGGCGCAGCAAAACCAGCAGCAAGCTGCAGCCCAGGCCACAGCACCGAAGACCCTCGCGGCTGATGTAGCTGGCGTAAACGTGTCCTCAAAAGACAAATTATCGATGCAGGCCAGAAACGGTAGAGGAAGCGCAACTACAACGAGGAGTCTCGCAAAAGATAACTACCAGGAAAGAGTAGCCGGTAAAGACATCACCAAGAGCGTGGATGTTTCTAAAATTTCTGGAGGAAAAGATCCCATAGACAAAATCGCAATCGCACAAGGCTGGGACAAGTCACCAACTGTCACAAACGATAAAGACGTGTTTGACGCCGCATGTATGAAATCCGGACGTGTAATGTTCCGTTCTGTGCATGCTGATGCACCAACCAGAATGACAAATGATCAGGTGGCGACGGAGACCATGTCAAACGGAAAAACCGCTCTCGGAGGAAGTGGCGGAAAATGCTATGGGTCTGGTCTGTATTTGGTTGATTCGAGTATAAAAAACGGTGTCACCCCTCGTAATATGCACGCAGCCTCCTATGAATCTTATTTCTATGGCGACAGACAGATGATGGCAACATTACACCCGTCCGCCAAAATTGCATCTTCGAGCCAGGGAGACAAGATGTCTAAAGAATTTGCGCGCTTAAGTAGATCAGACCAGGCCAGATTCGGACGTGATGTGAATTCGTACATTGCATCAAAGGGATATGATGGTGTCAAATGGGGAGCGGACTCAAACCCGCGAGCGTACACAACTGTATTTAATAAGAGTGCTATGATCTTTTATGGCGGAGTTGCAAACAAAAATTAATTGACTTTTTACCAGTATTCTGGTAGCATTACAGCAATAAAACAGAAAACAAGCAGAAACAGGAGGTGTATCATGATAATTCCTAAATACCTGCAGTATCCGGGCATGACGAATGAAGATAAAAGTCGTCTGGAGGAATGGATTAAAAGTAACCGCGAGATCATGAAAAGCGCACCGGCATATCCCACGGAAGACGAGGCAAAAAACAGAGCAGTTGAAATGCTTAAAAGAGAAGAGATGAGCTTGCCGTCCGTGTGGAGAGAACCGCGGGACGTCGGCAGAGATTACGCGGTGGTAGATACCCCGGAAAGGGAAGCAGCGCAGATCAGCGGATATACTGAGACGGTAGATCAGCAGAGTATTTACAATATCGCCAGAGGAGACGTAGATGAAATCGAGGAGGTGTAAAAATGGCAGAGGAAAAGAACCGGCCAGAAGTTGACGGCTGGACAACCAGCGGATACGGCCTGATCCTCAACGGGAAGCCGGTAAAGCCTATCGAGGAGAGCGGCGAAGAGGAGCCGGATATAGACGAGATCGAGGAGGTATAACCTCTCATGTACAGATACGACTGGATAGAAGAAATCCCTATTCAAAAATATAATCCCAACCACGACCGGATGGGAAGATTCTCAAGCGCAGGGAACGGCGGTGCGATTCAAACGTCGCACCCACCCGGCAAATTTGGAGACCATGGTAAGATCGACCGGGAGGCCGGCATAAACGCCTGCGCGGAACTGACGCACACCGGAAAGAAGCAGGCTGAAAAGATGGCCAGAGCTGCGTACACCTTCACAACAGGCGAGTATTCAAAGATCCGGAAATTCCAGCAGGACGGGCCTCCGCCAAACCGAATAGCCGCATCCAGCAACGTCGAGAAATTTATAAAGAAGTCCCCGAAATGGAACGGCGGAACGCTTTACAGAGGAATCGGCGTGGACAGAGAGACCGCAGATACAATCGTCCAAAACTGCCGAGAAGGAAAGACCATGGGAATGCTCGGTACATCCTCCTGGTCCAGCAGCAAAAAAGTCGCTCGGATGTTTGCCAGACGGCAAAAGGCGGATGTGAAAATAACATTCGTGACCAGGGGAAAACAGAACGGAACAAGCGTAAAATACCTGAGCAAGTACGCTTTCCAGGATGAGGTCCTGTGCAGCAAAGACGCCAGGTGGAAACCGACCAAAGTAATAGAAACCAAACGCGGGTATACAATTTTATGCGACCCGGTAAAATAAGGAGGAACAGCGATGAAGGAAAAAAAGATTGTAGACAGATGGGGCACCGACGCGGGAGTGGCATTCTTCGACGATGACGGAAAAGAAACACGTGTGACGGATAAGAAAAAGACGCGCAAGATCGAAAAGTCAATCCGCAGAGATAAGAAGATTGTGAGAAAGTAAAATGCAACGGTATTATTACAAATTCGGCAATATGTGGCTGCATTGCGAAGGGACCAGCAGGAAAGCCGTCCAGGAAAGCCTCCAGGAAGTAACGGACGAAGTGCTCACCGAAAACGAGGCGCAGATCAGGGCGGAGACCGACCCGGAGCTGCAGGACGCCATCGAGTGCGCAGCAATGTGTGATCTGATGTGCAATTGACCGAAAAAAAACAGAAAGACCTGGCTGGGGAAACCCAGCTGTGTCTCGTTTTGTGATAATATTTTGTTATAATCAAGAAAGGAGCAGCAAGCAGCCATGGCCACAAAGCTGAAGAAAATGAAGCTGACCAGCGTGGACCTGGTAAGAGCCGGCGCAAACCAGGAGGCGGACATATGCCTCTATAAGAGCGCGGACCCCCAGGAAACCACAGAAGGCCCTGCAGAGGACGAAAAGAACATCTTCAAACGATTCCTCGCATTTATCCGCGGAACCCCCACAAAGGCCGAAAATGAGCCTCACAGCCCAGTCGTGAAAGCAGAAGAACCTGCAGACATTGAAAGCATCTACAAATCAGCCCTCGTCGAATCTATCCACAGCATCTATACAGACGACAATCTCACAGAAATCGAAAAGAAAGCCATGGCCGAACAGAGCATCGGGCAGTTTCAAGAGAGAATGAAAGAGACCTGGGACGATGAATGGGACGATGACGACCCAGAAGACTGGAACGACGAATGGGATGATGATCCCGATGACGATCCGGAAGACGACCGGTATGACGACATCGAGGAAGTCGAGGTGCAGAAGTTTAATCCGAACCATGATTCTGAGGGTAAATTCTCTTCATCTGGTGGAGGTGGCGGAGCAGCACCGGCAGCAGGAGGCGGAGCGGCAGAGCATGTCAAAGCACTGAACAATCTCCCGAAGAAAAATGGCATGAGCAAAGTAGGATACGAAGAGATCAAAGCCTACGAAACTGTGCTGAATAAAATTCCAAAAGGAACGAAATTGTCACTGAAACGAGATGCAGGCACTGACACCTTTGAACGGACATCGGATTCTGAAATGGGATTAAGCTGGAAACACACCAGAGCACCATGGGGAAAAGTGGACAATGTAAGCAGCTTCGACGTAGGGCACTGGCTCGCCGGGAGAGGAGTTACTGAGCGCGGCCCTATAGAGCTGATGAAGTCCAGTCCGAGTGAATCCTCTGTGCGCAAGTACAACGAAAATCATGGCGCTGACGGAAAATTCACTACCAGCGGTGGCGGAGGTGCTGCGCCGGCAGCAGGAGGCGGACAAGGTGACACCAAATACGACAAGCCCTACCACAATCAAGCCAGACGTCTTGCTGAAAATGTGGGCAGCAAGAAAATGTCCGGGGAAATATCTGCAAAAAAAGTGAAAGAAGCCATCGGAAGAGGTGGGACCGTAAAAGAGTTTGCAGGGAAAGCCTATATGATTTCTCCACAGCCCAGCGGTGGGATCGCTTGTTATACAGGAACAAAAGGTGCACGCGGAAAATTCAACATTGAAAGATTCACATCTGGGCTCCGAACATTAGAGGATGCACAGATGTGGGGAGTGGGCACCATTCTCAATAATAACTGAGTTGGCCAGGCCGTCAGGCCATAAAATAAAACTCAAAGAAAGGAAGATGTCAACATGAAAATCGACAAAAGTAGATTTACACCCGATGAGCTGACCACGTACAAGGCTCTGATCGCCAAGGCCGTAGTCCCGGATGACGAAGGCATGGAGGAAGAAAAGCCTGACTTCCCTCCCAGGAGTAAAGTCGTCGAGGAAGAGGAAGTGGCTGTCGAAGAGGAAGATACAGAAAAAGGATGCTCGACAAGAAAGTCTGCTGATCCTGCTCTGACCGCAGCCCTGGAGCGCATGGAGCGCCTGGAAAAGAGCATCGAAATGCAGGAATTTACTAAGATCGCAAAGCGTTACGCAGCCCTGGGAGAAGACGAGGAAGAGCTGGCGCATACCCTCTACGACATGCATAAGTCCGACCCGGACAACTACGCTGCATACGTTAAGATCCTGGATAAGTCCCTCGACATGGTCGAGAAGTCCGGACTGTTCGCAGAAATCGGCAAGTCTGCTGGCGGCTATAGCACCGCAGGCGGCACCGTAGAAAAGGTCAACCAGATCGCAGGCGATATCATGAAGTCTGATCCCGGCATGTCCAGAGAGCAGGCCATCGCAAAAGCCTGGACCGATCATCCTGAGCTGGTCGAAGAGTACGATAGAGAGTACAAAGAAAGAAGATAAAAGAAAGGAGCAAACCAAATGGCACAGGGAAATGTTTCTACATACGAGCTTACGAAATCGTATGTAACCACACAGATCAATGACAGCTCCACCATCGCTATGACTGCAGGCGAAGCAATCGAAGACGTGAGATGCCGTGCGGTCAAATTTGACTCATCCGGCAATGTCGTCCTTGCAGGAGCAGGAGACAAGCCTCTCGGCGTCGGCATCATCACAAACGTCGTAAATATCCCGTCAGGCGGCCATGTAGATGTGCAGTACAAGAACATCGGCCTTGTATATGCAGGCGGAGCGTTCGCAAAGGGCACACCGCTGTCCGTAGATGCAAACGGGTGCTTCGTAGCAGCCACAACCGGAGAATCCGCAACAGCAGTCGTAGCAGTCGCGCTTGAAGCAGCTGGCGCAGCAGGTGTGTACACCAGAGCGCTGCTGACCATGGGCAACGGCTACGAAGCATAATCCAGAGGAGGTAAAAGAGAATGAATGGAATCACCCCCGAAAGCCTGATGTATAACATCCAGAAAGGCTCATTTAAACCTAATATCTACCTGACAAACCTGGCCATGGCTTACTTCCAGGACGCCAGCAGGTACGTTGCAAAGTCCATCTTCCCGATCTGCCCTGTACAGCTGTCCAGCGCGAGATACTATGTATTCCCGAAGGAAGACCTGCTGCGGGATAACGTCAGACCTAAGCCACAGTTTGGCAAAGTAGAGCCCGCGCAGTTTGGCCACCTGGACCAGAGCTACCAGGTCTCCGTCGACCAGATCATCGTCGGCGTAGACCAGATCAGCGCACTCGACTACCGCAGGACAAACGCCCCCGGCTTCATTGATCCCCGCCGCGCAAAGGCAAAATTCATCGCAGAGCAGATGCTCCTCCATCAGGACATCACCTTTGCAAACAACTATTTCAAGACCGGCATCTGGTCAAACGAGTGGACCGGCGTGGCTTCCAACCCCAGCACAAATCAGTTCCTGAAATTCAACGACGATAACTGCGACCCCGTTGTCCTGATCGACACCATCTGCACTTCCGTAGAGCAGAATACCGGCAGACGCCCCAACAGGCTCGGCCTCGGCAAAAACGCATTCAATGCCCTCAAAGCGAACCCCAGCGTGATCGAGAGAGTCAAGTACGGCGGCTCTTCCGCAAACCCCGCAACCGTCAACGAGAAGGTCCTCGCTGAGCTGTTCGGCATTGAGAAAGTCGTTGTATTCAGCTCGATCTACAATGCCGGCCAGGTCGGAGAAACAGACATGAACTTCATCTGCGACCCCGACGCAGCGATCCTCGCATACGCCACCAGCGCACCTGCCATCGACGAACCCTCCGCAGGCTACATCTTCACCTGGGACATGCTCGGCAACGGCCAGTATATGCCCACACTGCAGTATGACGGCGAAGGCGGCACGCACTCCGAATTCATGGAGGGTCTGTTCGCAGCAGACATGAGAAAGACCAGTGACGATCTGGCAGTATTCCTGAAACAGTGTGTATAAGTCACAAAGGAGAGATAAACCATGACCTATGTAGCACAGAAACCGTGCCGGTTAGCAGGTCAGGCGTTCCTCATTGGCGATGTTATCCCGGATGAAGTGATTCATCCGGGAGCCGCCAAAAATCTCCTCAGAATGGGCATTATTAGCACAATCGGAGAGGAAACACCGCCTGCAGTGACTAAAGTAGAAAAAGACCCGATCACTGTATATGTCCACACAGAGGAAGGAGAACTGGACTGCCACCCTACGCAGGAAAGCCTGCAGCAGGTATTTGATGTTCTCCAGGGAAACGTCACAACCGCGGAGACCACCATCAATGTAATGACTGATCCGGACGCCCTGATCCTTATTGATGTGTGCGACAGCAGGAAATCCGTAAAAGCTGCAGTAAAAGAGCGTGGACTGCTGCTGGCAGGAGACCATGAAACCACGGAGGAAGCAGGTGAGAATTAATGCGTAGTTTTACGTATGATCCCACAAAAATCACAGACGGCGGCGTGGACCAGATGCGATTCGAGCTCGGAGACACCGTAGTCGATATGGAGGGAATAGCAAGCCCTCTGTGCGACGAAGAATATGATGCTATCCTCGACAAATACAAAAACTGGCGGCTGGCAAAGCTCAAATGCTTGGAAGCCATCGTAATGAAGATGAGCTATGAGGTGAACACCAGCGTCGGCGGCCTTTCCTACAGCCTGGACCAGCGATATGAGCGCTGGAAAAAGCTCCTGGAGGAAGACAAAAAGATCATGGCCGGAATCGCAGGCGTTCCAGTCGCAGGAGACCCGAACAGCCTGATCCCGCACGGTCTCACACCTACGCCCTACTACCATGACGATATGCAGGCAAACCTGCGTAAGTTTTAGGAGGCAGAATAATGACATTCAGACCACAGCTGCGGCCAGGCCAGGGATTCAAACCGTTCACTGTTTACGAAAGAGAAGGAACGAAAACGGTGACTGGCAGACCGTATACCGGAAACCTTGTAAAAAAAGGCACCTTCTACGGAATGATTTCACAGGCCAGTCCGAAAGAGCAGGAGCAGTGGAAGCAGCTGGGGACACCGATCACGCACACCATCGTCCAGCGCGGTACCAGAAACCGTGCTAAAGGCAATGATGTGCTGGAATTAGCGCCTCCCACAGGCTGCTGCAGCGAAGAAATCGAGCCCCGGCGTTTTCTGGTAAAAGGTGACCCGCAGGATCCTGGCGAGCTTGGACACTTTCTCGTCTACAGAGTCGAAGAAAGGAAGGACCTGCAATGAGCAATGTATCTTTAGAGTATGTGGTCGGGAAAATCACTGACAGCATAAAGCTCCAGATGGAATCCCGCGCCTACAGAGGATCGAATGAGCTCAGGACAGCAGCGCTGCTGGTCCTCAGAGGCCAGCGTAGCGGCCGTATTTACCGCGTACCGGGCACAAAAAGAAGTTACCAGGCATCTGCACCAGGAGAACCTCCCGCGGTCAGAACGGGCATTTTCAGGCTTTCCTGGCAACCCAAATCTTATGTCGGTTTCGGTTCCTACATTTCCAGAATTGAGACAAACTACGCGGTACAGAACGGACATACACTGGGTGACTACCTGGAAAACGGCACCAGCCGAATGGCCCCGCGTCCTCACCATGACAGGATACTGGAACAGGCAGAACCCAAAATCGTAAGAATCTATAATCAACCGTATTTCTAAAAAGGAGGCAGGCCGATGATTGAACAGGCACTATACGAGCATCTGATAGCGCAGGAAAATCTGGCGGCATACCTCACGACATATAACGGAATACCGGCTGTGTTTAACCAGGAAGCACCTGCAGATAATGACGCCCTCTGGGGAGACGGCCCTCAGTACGGACGGATCGTGTTTGCAGTCGATATCCAGGGTGACCCGGAGCGGACCATGGGCGGAATGCTGACGGTCGATATCCAGTGCAAAGAGAATTTGCAATTCCCGGAAGTAATCGAACCGATTATCCGGTCATTGATTCACGGCTGGTTTTTTAGCAGCGGTACATTTACGGTCGAGGCGCAGTTTAAAAACTCGTCATACTTTACGGAACCGACCGATAAAGTAACCGGATGCACGGTCACGTTTGACCTCCTGGCATTTCCGATCATGACGACCGGCAGCCCGGACGTCATAGAGAGGATCAATGAGTGGAGCGCAGAGATTGACGGCCTTAGCGTTATCAACCATGACGAGCTACCGTCAACGGCGTGGAGGCCGGACAGCGGAAACTCGGCTATCTACTGGCGGCTGGTCAATGACAACCCTGCCAACTGGATACCTGATACGTTCCAGACGATCTGGCGGACAGCGACCATCCGGTGCCACATTTTCAGTGCGGATCATGCCGGAGCGGATACCGTAGCCAGGGATTTGATTACCGCGCTGTACACCGCAAAACGGCTTCTAAAGACCGGAGAGACGCCTATCATGGTGAACGTCCGGAACACCGTGGACAGCGGCGCAGACCCACTCAGAACGGGCCAGCTGACCGTAGAAGCCACCTATGCAATCATCGTCCATTATGAACCGGACCAGATGATCGAACACATCCACGAAAACCTGGACAATACCAGCTTCACAATCGAATGAAAGGAGATCAACCATGGCGAAAAAGGAAGAGGCCACCGCGCAGAAATTACCGCAGGAACAGGTGTACACCGCGGAACAGCTCACGGAAGCCTGTCACATTTTCGGCGTAAGAAGAGAGATCGTGGTCGTGGCTCTGCGGCTCGCAGGTAAAAAGTCTGCGACGGTAACAGAAGCCAGAACAATCATCGACGATTTCAAAAATAAGGAGGTCAAATAAATGGCTGTTTTTTACAACGCGGGCGAACAGAAAAACCGGCCCGGACTTTATCAGAGATACGTTAATGCGGCTTTTGCTTCGCAGGGTGAATCCGACGCCAGAGACGGAATCTGTGCAATCCCGATCCAGGCATCCTGGGGCCCCCTGGGCAAAGTCGTAGCAAACTCTAACAGCATCCAGCTGCAGACCAACTACGGCTACGGCACATACGGAGCCGGCTACACCGTCCCCGCTGCCGCTGCCATGTTTGCAGGAGGCGCAGCCACGGTCTACACCTACAGACTGGGCACAGGCGGCACAAAAGCGACCAAAGCTATCGCAGGCGCAGCAGAAGGCCAGAGCCTGACGGTTACCGCAAAATACGAGGGCACAATGCCTATCGCCGTAGCGATCCAGGCAAAGCTCGGAGATTCTACAAAGAAAACGATCTTCATCTACGCAAATTCTGTGCAGGTTGAATCTTTCGACTTTACTGCAGACAGCACAAACGAAGGAAATAACCTGATCGCGGCTGTCGCAAATTCCAACTACATCACCATCGCGGTGACCGCATCCTCTACTGTTCCGGCGACAGTCCCTGCTCTTGCACTGGCAGCCGGCGCCCTGACAGGAGGCACAAACCCCACAGTCACAAATGGCGACTACTCGAACGCATTTGCAGCGCTTGAGCCTTATTACTACAACACCATCGCCCTCGACGTGGACGACGACGAGAACATGACGCTGAGCCTTCTGCTCCAGGCATATCTCGACGGCGCATACCAGACCGGAAAGCTCGGTATCGCAGTCGTCGGAGAAAAAACCACCGTCACGTTTTCAACCAGGCTGCAGCACGCTCAGAGCTTCGATGACGCGAAAGTGGTTTACCTCGGCGGCGGCTACATGGCTGGCACAGAGAACAAAGACGGCGCCCTGGCGATCTGCTACACGGCTGGAGTTATCGCCTCCACACCGTCCAACCAGGGCATCACTCACACCACCATCAGCGAAGCTACAGACCTGTGCGAGTCCCTGACATACGCTCAGTATTCCACAGCCGTAGAATACGGCATGCTGATGATCTCCATGGGTCCTTCCGGAGAAATCTGGTATGATTCCGGCATTACCACATTCACCGACGAAGAGAACGCCACGCAGGACGCAGGCTGGAAGAAAATCCGGCGCGTAAAAGTCCGTTTCGAGCTGATCGACAGACTGGACAGAGAGCTGGCCCCGAAAGTCGGCAGAGTTTCCGCAGACTCTGACGGCGTAGCAGACATCGTCCAGGCAGGCCAGCGTGTGCTTGATGCCATGTCCGAGACAGAAGGCAAGCTGCAGGCCGGCGCGACATTCAAAGAGGATCCTGACTATCCGTTCACTTCTGACAGCGCATGGTTCATCATCGTTGCAAACGATGTAGACAGCCTGGAGAAGATCTATCTGCAGTATCAGTTTAGATACAGCCAGGAAGCGTAAAGGAGGCTATGAGAAATGGGAAGAAATAATACCCTGAACACCACAGAGCTGATGACCGGCAAAGACGGCCGTCTGTTCGTGGAATTCAACAAGAAAAACTATTTTCTGGCGGAGATCAACACCTACTCCGTCAATATGAACGTCAATACAGCAGAGAAGCAGCCGGTAGGAAGCATCCTGGTCCACAGAATCCCCACCGGCGTCACGTTCGACCTGACCTACACAGAAATGGTCGTCAGAGACGATCTGATCATGGAGCCTCTGCTGGAAGCAATCCAGAATGGCCAGATTCCTGTCTACAACTTCCAGGGCGTCGCGTACAAACCCGATGGTCAGGAGCAGCGCCTGGCATTTAACAACGCTGTGCCTAACGGAACCTTCGGAATCCAGACCCTCACACCCGGAGAGGTTATCGAGAGAGAACAGAGCTTCGCGCTCAACTCTATCCCGTCCTTCATTTCCGCACTTGCATCCACATACCTGTCCTAACCACAGTCACCAAACAGTAACCAAACAGAAAGAGCCCCGTCAATCACGGGGCTCTACACAAAAAAAGGAGGAACAACCATGGCAGCGAATAAAGAAGAGAAAGATATCACCGGGCTGGACCAGGCAACAGACCGCAAAGAAACAGAATACGATCTGGTCAAAGCCCTGCTGGAAGCGTCTGAATTTAAGACAGATGAAGACGCTGTGCAGGAAGTAGAAATTAAAAGGGGAGGGAAGTATCTCTTCACAGTCCACCTGCATCCGATCAATGAGCCGGACGCCACCATGGCCAGAAAAAAATCGACCGTCTACATGCCCAATCCTAACGGCAAGAAACTGCCGCCTATTGAGAAGGAGAGGAATACGGCCAAATTTAACTCCTGGCTGATCTATCTGGCGACCACGGAGGAGGATCAGGAAAAAATCTGGGGCAACCGGGCAATCATGGAAAAATTCAACCTGGCGCAGCCTTATGAGAGCATCGACTGCCTGCTCACCCTGGGAGAGAAGCAGAAGCTCGTGGAGCTGGTAATGGACCTGAGCGGCCTCTCTGACGATGAAGAGGAAATCAACGAGGAAGAATACGCAAAAAACTGATCGAGGAAAGCGACCTGGCATACTGCCTCCATGTCGCATTCCAGAATCAACATTTAGAGCCGGGGGTCCTTATGGGCCTCCGTACTCGTAATGACAGGATACCTGCCGGAGAGCGGGCCTTCATTTTGGCATCAATAAAAAAGGCAGTAACAGAGGGCGACACGCCCGTCAAAGTGCGTAATTTCAGCAGCAAAAAGAACGGAGGTAAAGGCTGATGGCTTATAACAAAGTCGTGATAGACGTTGAGGCGAGATTCGTAGATAACGTCACCGGTCAAGTTAATAAGGCAGATAAAGCCGTAAACAACCTCGGAAAGAAACGGCCGAAAGTAGTAATCGACGCAGACAATGCCAAAGCTGACAGCAAAATCAACAATACTGGAAAAAAGATAGATAACCTGGGGAGAAAGAAGTCAAGAACCAGACTCGAAGCGGAGGATAATGCCTCTAAAACCATCGACAGAGTGCTGGACAGGCTAAAAAGAATTGGGGACCGTATCTTCACAGCAACCGTGAGGATACGCGACTCCGCAGCCCTGTCTACTCTTAACAAGATCAGTGATACAGCGATGTTCCTGGCGGGTAAGACTTTCACGGCCACCATGAAAATCAAAGACCTGGCCCTTTCACCGCTGACGATGATCAAAAATACGATATTTAGCATAAAGGGTCTGATTGCCGGAATTTTTACAGGAATAGCAGCTAAGCAGTTAGTAGGCATGCCCATCGGCCTGGCTGACCAGTATTCTGGCGCCAAAATTGGTTTCCAGACCCTGCTCGGTGATGTGTCCGGCCAGAAGATGATGGATGACCTGGATGCTTTCGCAAAGGCTACACCGTTTAAGACGTCTGAGGTTATCGCCAGCACCCAGAAGATGATCGCCATGGGCTGGAGTGCCGAGAACATCATAGAAGACATGACCACAATCGGTGATGCGGCAGCGGCAACCGGTAAGGGAGAAGAAGGACTGAACAGGATCGTCCTGGCACTGGCACAGATCAAAGCCAAGGGCAAACTGTCTACAGAAGAGCTGAACCAGCTGGCTGAGTCCGGCATTGCTGCAAAAAGATACATAGCAGAAGGACTTGGCTACGGCACGGGTGACGAAGCGATAATGAAGCTGTCTAAAGACCTCGAAGGCGGTGCAATAGCAGCAGATGCGGCTATCCAGGCAATTATGTCCGGCATGAAAGAGTACGAGGGCATGATGGCGAAGACCGCAAACGAGACTGTAGCGGGCCTGAAATCGCAAATCGAGGATACGTTCGAAATTAACATCTTCCGCCGCTGGGGCCAGGGCCTGCAGGACGGAGCGAAGCGCGGTCTCGGATCAATCGTCAAACTTCTGGACACAGCAGATGCAAGCCTGCAGAAACTCGGAGATATGCTCTACGAAATCGGTGAAGCGGTTTCTGGATGGGCAGCAGACAAGCTCGAAAGTGCCGTCAAAAAGATCCAGGAACTCGTGGAAACAGAAGAGTTTGAAAATGCCGACCTTCCCGGAAAAATCAAGATTCTGTGGGACGGCGTAGTAGCAGACCCTATCAAAGAGTGGTGGAACGGCGGAGGCCAGGAGAAAGTATCCGAAACGGCAGGAAAAGTCGGCAAATGGATCGGACAATTCATATCCTCTATGTGGATCGGGATCTTCAAAGGCACAGATGCCCTTATTGATAACGACGGAGTGGCAAAAGAAGGCGCAGGTGTAGCTGAATCGTTTGTCCGCGGATTTTTAGAAGGATTTGATGGCCAGGCTATCACAGATGCATTTGTAAGCGCCATAAAGAACGTGTGGCAGGCTATGCCCACCTGGGGCAAGGTCCTGCTCGGCGGAGTCGCAGCCGGAAAGGTAGCCGGGGGAATACAGACTGTGGCAGGCGGAGCCGCGTCCCTTATGGGAGGTGTCGGCGCACTGATCGGAACACCCGGCAATGCCATGGTAAGTGGTACCGGCCTGTCCAGCATGTTTGCAGGATTAGGCTACACATTAACTGGCGGTGCTGCAGAATCGGCATTAAGCGGCGGAGCAGCAGCAACCATCGGCGCTGGTGCTCTGGCGGGCGTGGCTGGCGGCGTCTACGGAGGATATTCGGGCTATCAGGGCGTAAAGCAGATCGTAGAGGGTGAAAAAGAAGGCGACGCTGTGAAGCAATCAAGTGGCTTAATAAAAGCCGGTGGCGTGGTCTCAGGCGCAGGAGCAGGCGCGGCAGTAGGTACCATGATCCTTCCTGGCATCGGTACTCTGATCGGAGCCGGAATCGGAGCCGGCGTCGGAGCTTTGGCAGGAAACTATGGAAGCAAAAAGCTCGAAGAGTGGGATGCGGCTCAGAAATCAATGACCGAACTGACAGAAACAGCCGATGAATCTGCAGAAGCGGCAGAGGCCATGGAGCAAAGACAGGCTGACGCGGCTAAGTTTTTAAAGAACAGCTTCGGAGATTTAACTATGACGCTCTCGGAAATTGAGGTGCTGGCGAAGAACATCACACTCGGTGATAACGCCACGAATATATCTCAGTTTACAGAGGCAACAGCAACAGCTATCAGCAGCTTCCAGGAACTGAAAACAATAACCGCTGCAATGAACAAATGGAACTGGAGAGCCAGTGTCGGCTTCAAATTCAGTGACACAGACAAAGAAAGCTATCTCGAAACTGTAACGGCTTATATAGCCAGCGCGGAAAAGGTCGTAGAGGATCAGCACTACATGTTCACCGCAGCAGTAAACATGCTTATAGAGCCCGAAGAAGGAGAAGAGAACAGCATCATCAATAATGCTAATAAATACTTCGGAGGGCTGCAGGAACAGCTGAATGAGCACGAAACGAAGCTCACAGAGCAGGTCAACATAGCTCTGGAAGACGGAATTATAACCGCAGACGAGCAGAAAATCATAGCAGATTTACAGTCGAAGATCGACGAGATCACTAACAAGTTTGCTAAGACCCAGGCGGAAGCAGAGCTCGAAGCCATCAAGATCAAATTCAGCTCAGGTGAGCTCGACAAAGACTCCTACGAACAGCTGCAGCAGCAGCTGCAGGCGCAGATCGAATCCTCCACAGCGACCTACGACACAGCACTGACAAGCTCTATCACAAACCTGAAACTGCAGCTGGAAGATGGAGCCATCGATCAGGCGGAATACGACGAACAGATAAAAGCGCTCACAGAAGGTTATACGGCAAATGTAGATGAGATCAAAGCAAATGCAGCGAACGTTCAGTTTGAGATTCTGGGCGACGCCATGAGTGATGTCCTGGGGGACGACGCAAAGGCAAAGCTGCAGTCGGCGCTGGAGAACTCCCTGAAAGACGGAATAGACCCTATAGACTGGTCACCAGAACAGGCAGCCAAATACCTGAACACGGATTCACTGTCTACGCAGGCCAGCGATGCCATCAGCATGTCTCTGTCGAACATAGCTGCAACACTGCCGGAAACGAAAGTGCCTCTGTCTGTGACATACGAACCGCCAGCGGATAAAGAAGTACAGATTCAGACGACATTAATGCCTCTGGAAATGTATGAATTTTCAACCGAGGGCGATATTACTGCAAAATATTCAGCAAACAAATTCCAGGGCAGAAAAAAGGAAGACTTCGGAATCCAGGACAGCTACAATAAGTCAACAGACCTCTACCTGACAGTAAACAGGCACGTAACAACAGTAGGAGACCCTGTGCCGAGCGGCGCAGGAGGTTTCCGCGGTGGTATCTTCTATCCGGCTGGAAGATCAGCCAGACGGTTCTCCACCGGAGGTATCGTAAAAGGCGGAGCCCAGCTGATCACAGTCGCAGAAGAGGGCAGCCCGGAAATGGTCATTCCCTTAAGCAGCCAGCGGCGCGAGCGCGGCCTGAAGCTGTGGGAAAAGGCAGGGCATATGCTGGGCGTTCCCGGATTTGCTACGGGCGGCCTCGTCGGAGATGCTGATGAAGGAATCCGCAACATGCAGTATGACAGCGGAGACGGAGGAGCTGGCGGCCAGACCGTGCAGGTCGAAGTCGGCGGAATCACCATCGAAATCCAGGTCAACGGCAATGAGAGCGGTAACATTTCAGAGGCGATCAGAGCGCAGGCGAACGACATCGCAGATACAGTGGCCGGTGTGCTTGTAGAGGCATTCCGGGCGCAGTTTGCGAATACTCCGACCAGGGGAGGTGTCGCATGATTTACTCGACAGATAAAAAGCAGAATGTAGAAATCGTCATAAAAGAGCGGTCCGGCAGCAGGCAGATACGTGTGCCATGGCTGCCGGAAGAGGTCGAATACGGCGGTGGAAACACAATACGCGCTACATATGATATCCTGGACAGAGGACCTGTCGACGTACCAACCGGGGAAGACCTCGCCACAATCAGCTGGAGCAGCATCTTCCCTGGTGGCCTGCGTACAGACGAGAACCTGCTGCACGGCCAGTGGTACCATCCCCGCTATTACCACAAGATCATAATCGACTGGAAGAACAACGGGACACCCCTGAACGTAATGCTGACGGGGTATCCCATCAATATAAACGTCGTCCTGGACAAATACAGTGCAAAAGCGGGCGGACCTTTCGGAGACTGGGAATACAAGATAGCCTTCGTAGAAGACCGGGAAGTGGTCGTAAAATCCAGCACCGTAAAGCGGCAGACAAAAAAGACGATCACCTACACGCTCAAAAAAGGAGATACGCTGTGGAAAATAGCGCAGAAGTATCTCGGCGCAGGATCAAAGTGGAAAACGATCTATAATGCCAATAAGACGATCATCGAGCAGCAGGCAAAGAAGCACGGAAAGAAATCCTCTGATAACGGTAAATGGCTCTATCCAGGCGTTAAAATCACGATTCCTCAGTAAGGAGGTGCGAAAGTGGCCTCTAAGGAAAATCCAATCTACAGAACGGTCATATACGACGGGAACACGAAGTACAACATAACGCCTGCCGTAACAAATATTGAATTTGAGGATCAGGAAAAACAGCTGGCGCAAAGCGTGACAATCACCATCATGGATATGAAAATCACTTCGAAAGGGAAGTGGCTGACGAGCATCCTCAAAGTCCGGCAGCGCGTGTACATTTACGCAAATGACGGCAGCAAAGACGGTGAGGTGTTCCGCGGCTACATTTGGACCCGGCAGTATTCGAGAAGCAACGACGGCCATGAGCTCGACCTGAAATGCTATGATAACCTGATCTACCTGCAGGAATCGGAAGATTCCCTGTATTTTTCAAAGGGCAAAAAGACGAATGCCGTAATGAGCAGCATCGCAAAGCGCTGGGGATTGTCGATATCCTACAGCTACTCCACCATCACGCACGGAAAGCTGGCGCTCAGAGGAACGCTGTCAGATATCATTATCTCGGACATTTTGGAACCGGTCAGGAAAAAGACCGGGAAAAGATACGTGATCCAGAGCATACAGGACAAGCTGTACGTAAAGCCGATAGGATCAAACACTACGGTATACGAGATCAAAGCTGGCCAGAACGCCATATCTACCAAAAGCGAACAGAACATGGAAGATATGGTCACGAAGGTTGTAATCTTGGGAAAGCAGGATAACAACAACAAGTACCCGGTCAAAGCAACCGTATCGAAGAACACCGGAACATACGGCACGCTGCAGAAGCTCCAGGACATCGGAGATGAAAAACTGGCAGCAGCCAAAAAAGAGGCGCAGGCCACCATCAATGAGAACAGTTCTCCAAAATGGCTCTACGAAGTCACAGCTGTGGATATCCCGTGGATAAGAAAAGGTGATAAAATAAAGATCAAAGCAGGAGATATCGATAAAACGCTGACAGTAACATCTCTCGAACGGTCCATCGAAAACAAAAAGAAGACAATGACTCTCACCTTAAAAAACTGGTAGGAGGCAGTTATGAACAACAACATACAACGGCTGGGAAGGATTCTGGCCGACCGCATGGTGCTCACGTCAAATGCAGCTGTCCCTCTGACGGTGGAACTGGGAGTCATAAATGACAACCTGACACTGACGACAGACAGCATACCGGCAGAGATCCCAAAGGGTGACTACATGAAGCCAAAAGGACAGAGCCTCAGCGCAGGAGACCGTGTGCTGGTGGTCTGGTGCCAGAACGAGCCGGTCATAGCGGCAGTGGTTGTCAGCAGTTAGGAGGATAAAATGGCGGATACAAACAATCTGTTCCCGGACGCTTACGAAGATGAAGAAACCGTAGCGGACGAGATAGTAAGCTCCGAACGAGTAGGATACAGGCCAGGGATCGCATTTAACTATACGTCCGGGGATTTTGTCCGCGACGGAAGGAACAGGCTGCTGGAAAGCACCGGCGTCGAATCCTGGCAGCAATGGTGCGTGAACTGCATCCAGACGGAGCGGTATAAACACCTGGCATATAACACCGACTTCGGGTTAGACCTGGATGCTGTGTTTGCAGCGACCTCACGGGCCGAAGCAGAAAGCATCCTGACCAGGGAAATAAACGACGCAATTATGGCTGATCCTTACGAGAGGACCGCATACATTGACAACATACAGTACAGCTGGAAATCTCCCGACTCGGTAATCGTCACAGCAACTATCGTCGGGATTGACGATACCACCATCGATATCACAGCAAACGTCACGCAGGAGGAATCATAATGGCCGCAGAATTTACGACTCCAACTTTTCTTGAACCCTACACTGTCGACGGCATATACCAGCAAATGGTTGATGTGTTGCCGCCCGATATTGACACAAGCCAGGGCTCACACGTCTACAACCTTACCTATCCCACAGCACTGGTGCTCTCGGAAGTGTGCGAATACGTCCTCCCGCAGGTGATCCAGCTGATCTTCCCTCAGTGGTCATATGGAGAATACCTGGACGCCCACGCAGAAACGCGCGGAATGACCCGGAAAGCAGCCACAGCAGCCGCGGGAGAGATTACCATCACCGGAGTAGCCGGAACAGTCATCCCTGCCGGCTCCGCCTTTTCTACCGCCTCACTCAACCAGGATGATCCCTCTATCACGTATGACACGCAGGAAGCAGTGACAATACCTTCATCAGGTTCAATTACTGTAGCTGTAGAATGCGAACAGCCCGGCACAGTCGGTAACGCAGCTGCGAACACCGTGATCATTGTCTCCAGCACCATCACCGGAATATCCAGCGTCACGAACGCGGAGCCGATGATCGGAGGAACAGACGAGGAGACGGATGAAGCTCTCATAGCCCGAATTGTAGAGTACGACGTATCCCAGGGCGACAGCTACACTGGAAACGTATCGGACTATAAGCGCTGGGCCCTGAGCGTAGCAGGCGTAGGGAGCGCCCTGGTGATCCCGGCAAACGACGATACCGGCCTGGTCACCATCGTAATAACCGATTCGAACGGCGCGCCCGCAACCGAAACACTGTGCACAGAGGTTTATAATTATATTATGCAACCGGATGACCCGGACGCACGGCTGGCACCGGTCAACGCATTCCTTCATGTAGTAGCCCCGACGATAGTAGATATCGGAATCCAGGCGACAGTCGAACTGGTAGCAGGCTACGATCTGAGCACCGTAGAAGCCGCGTTTTTGACGAATGTGGCCTCTTATCTCAGCGAGGCATTGTCGGACGGGGAAATCAAAATAACGCGCGTAGAGGCCATATTGTCGGCCACAAAGGGCATAAACGACTTCACTGCCATGCAGATTGGAATCGTCGGCACATCCTCCACGACCTACGGCAGCAGCAATATAGCGCTGACCGGATTTCAGATACCGCAGATCGTCGCGGGAGACCTGGACCTGACAGAAGGAGATGTATCCACGCACGGCAGGACCTCTATCTAAGCGACAGACGACGGAGAAGGGAACGTCACCATCGACGGTGCCACTGCAACGTCAGACGGCAACGGGAATGTAACTCTAACATTGTAAGGAGGGCATCTTGAACTACAAGACAGAGATGATGCAGGAAATCCTGACAAATCCCAAAGCGCAGGAGATAATCGACTATGTGACACCGCTGTACGGAGCAAGCTACGTCGGCCTCTGGATTTACCAGGCGATAGGAACTGTGCTGGGAGCCGCCTACGATCTTTCCGCAGAGCTCATGGCTGAGACGAACCCGGAAATGACGACAAAGCTGCTGGATTACTGGGAATCCGAATACGGAATAACTCCGGACCCGGAGCTTACCATCGAGCAGCGCCGGCAGAGAATCATAAATAAAATCCGAACTGTCGGATCTTGCACGCCGGCCAGACTGGAAGCAGCAATATCAGCAGCCATCGGCGGCATAGGCGTCGAAATCACCGAAAGAACGGCAAAAAACCAGTTTACTGTATCGATCATCGGAGCCACATCCCTGGCCCCGGTGATCGAGGTCGTAGAACGGATGAAACCGGCACACCTGACATATGTCATTCGAGGTGCCGTCAATATAAGCGCCACGAACAACCAGAACATAGCTATAGCGCTTACTTACGCTGAGAGCTACAAAGTGGAGGTACAGTAATGAGCACAATATGGAGCAACGCAGTTATAACGACAAAAGGACTGTCCCTGCTGTCGAAACTTATCGAAGGAGACACCCTCACCATCACAAGAGCGGTCACCGGATCAGGAACAGTCGCCACATCGGCCCTGCCGTCGCAGACAGCAGTCACGTCGCAGAAGCAGACCCTCAGCTTCAGAAACATCAGCTATCCGGCAGCAGGGAAATGTGCCGTCCCTGTTTATTTGACAAACGACAATCTGGCCACAGGATACACAGCCACTCAGGTCGGTGTATTCGCTACAGACCCAGACGACGGAGAAATCCTCTTCTTTATAGCGCAGGCGAACAGCGGTGAGGGAACGGTCGTGCCTTCGGAGACAGAGATGCCAGGTTACTCTGCCGAATGGACGTTCTATTTTCAGTACGGACAGGCATCCAGTGTTTCTGTGACGGTCGATCCTTCGAATACCGCTTCTCAGGCTCAGCTGGCGCAGTATTTACCTCTGGCAGGCGGAGCGATGACAGGAGATATCTCCTACCAGGGCACAAGATCGACAAAGAGCATGATCCGGTTCATAGATGACACGGACAGTACGGGCGGCCTCGGAATTTCAATCGGTGGCGGCGGCACGACCATCATCGGCGGCGGCGAATCGGCTGGAAGATTTGAAGATCCAGGGAACGGCGAGCCTGAGCTGATGATCATAAGCAGCGACGGAACCATCGACTTTTATACAAATGCGAACAGCGGAATAGCAAGCGCAAAGCTGATCCAGATGCTGAGAGACGGAACTATAGCAGCCGCTGGATTCATCGGCAACGCCTCGACAGCCACGAAGCTACAGACCGCCAGGACCATCAAAGCGAACCTCGGAAGCACAGATGCTGCCAGCTTCGACGGCACGGCGAACGTAACGCCCGGTGTTTCAGGCACTCTGCCGGTAGCAAACGGTGGAACAGGAAACACCAGCGTAGACACGACTCCCACAGCAAACAGCACCAAAATGGTCACGTCTGCAGGCATTAGAGCCGCGGTAGACAAGCTCCTGGCTTTGACTGGAGGAACAGTAACAGGAACGCTGATCCTTTCCAAAACGACGGACCTGTCAGGAAACTCAGATAACCGGCCGGCCCTCATAGTCGGCGGACAGCCCACAGCAGCCCACATTGAAATGGACTCCAACGAGATTCAGGCAAAATCAAACGGAACCACTCCCACAAATTTAATCCTTAATCCGGACGGCGGAAAAGTCGCTGCAAACGGTGGAACAGTGGCTCATTTTTCCGGCACAGGAGCGCAGACGACTGGAATGCTGCTCACTACCAACGGCACTGACGGAACGATACGGACAGGTGGGAACGCTACTACAGACGGCGATATCCAGATGAACAACACAGCTGCCTACAGAGCAGTCGGAAAGTACCGGACGATAAATAATACGAGCTACTGTGTTGTTTTTGGATGCGGGATCATCGATAACAAAGGAGCGAGCTGCCTGGAAATCCAGGCCGGAGACGGCGCCATGCTCGGACGCCTGGCACTGGGCACTGACGGATTGTACTATCTCGACCGGAACAACAACCTGCAGACCATCACAAAAAAGGCAGTCTATGATGCCACGACGGAATAAAAGAAGGAGGGAGTTATGTCGTACATTAAAGTCACCCTGGACCATCCAATCGAGGACGGAGAACGCCTGACATTCAAAGCCCCGATCAACTCAACCGCAGCTACAGGGATCAAAGTCTACTACCCAGTGAATAACGGAGAAGCAGCCTGGACAATGACATCTGCTGTCTTTACCATCATCGATGCCTGCGGCACTTCTCTGCAGGAAACAGCTTCTATTTTCACTGTCGGTGCGTACGTTTCTGTGCTTCTGGACACAACAAACCGGAAAGCCTATATGCTGAACAACAACATTCATATAGCAGCTTACGACACCGCTATAGCAGCACTGCAGACAGCCGTCGCAAACCTGCAGAGTAAGACGCGTGAGGTGGTGCTTTTTAGCGGCGACCATGAAATGACAACCGAAGATCCTATCACGCTTTCACAGAGTGTGTCCGGTTTTGAATATATCGATATACAGTATTCATTCGTGGGCCTGGAAAACATTTATACCTACAAAGTAGGAAGCGGAAATCCGGTTATCAGATCTATCAACCTACCGAACGTAGAAAGCCTTTCCCTTTATGTTCGTGAAGACACGCTGGTGCTTTCCGGCAAGACACTGAAAGAGGAGACAAGCGACAGCATCAAAGTGTGGAGGTGGACCGGCGATCCCAACGCTTCAGCTGAAATAGCTCCCACAACCTCTGCCCCTCTTAATATCCGGCGTATCGTAGGCCGGGGAACTGCGTAGGAGGAATGATATGGATACACCTATCACAATGACTCCAACGGACATCATAACTTTTTTTCTCGGCGTGTGCGGCGCTATCGCAGTAATAGGACAGGCCGCAAAATGGATTCTGGAATTCATCCAAACCATAAAAAAACCGGAAACCAAACAGAATGAAGAAATTGATAAACTCGGTACAAGAGTAACAAAAGTCGAGAAAAAAGTGACTGAATTTGAGGGCTACTTCAAAAACGATCAGGATCAGCTGGCAGAACTATTGGAAGGAATGCGTGTTTTGCAGAGGGTAAATCTGGCCACGTTGTCACATGCCATTCACGGCAATGACATAGAGAAACTAAAGGAAGAGGAGCATGAGCTCCAGGAATACCTAACAAGAAAGGAGAAATAAAAATGGACATGCTGAAAAACGTAGACTGGTGGAAAGCAGCCGGAACAAGGGCTTTGAAAACAGTCGCGCAGAGCGCCCTGGCGCTGATCGGAACTAACGCCATCGGTGTGACGGATGTGAACTGGCAGGCCGTAGCCTCCGCAGCTGCGCTGGCAGGAATCGTCTCTCTTCTGACTTCCCTGGCCGGGCTTCCGGAGGTGGAATGACCATGGCAAAGACAAAAGGGCTGGATATCTCCTATCACAACGGGACAATAGACTTCAAAAAAGTGGCAGCAGCCGGGATCGATTTCATAATCCCCCGCGAGGGATATCGCAAGACCATCGACTCGAAATTCCTCGAATATGTGAAGCAGGCAAGAGCAGCCGGCATCAGCATCCCCGGAGTTTACCACTTCATGTATCCCCTGACAGAAGCAGACGTGGAAAAAGAGGCAGCCAGCTGCATCGCGAATGTCGAAAAAGCCGGGCTCGGTAAAAATATTGTTATTTTTGCCGACCTGGAATATGATACGTTCGATGACGCAGAGGAAAAAGGACACCCTCTGAGCAAATCGATCACAACGCCCTGGACCATCATTTTCTGCGAATATGTAAAAAAGCAGGGGTATCGGGCTGGTGTGTACCTGAACCAGGACTACTACCGGAATTACTATGACATGGACCAGATCAAAGCAAAAGGCTACGTGATCTGGCTGGCCGATTACAGCGGAGACCCCAACTACCCCTGCACATACCAGCAATACACACACGCAGGATCCTGCCCAGGCGTGAAATCCAAAGGACTCGATATGGACTACTACTTCGGAGAAAAGACAGTGAGCAAAGAAAAGACAAACAGCGGACTGATCGCCTATGCAAAAGCGCAGCTGGGCCTCCCCTACTGGTGGGGAACCTTCGGCCAAATCGCGACTATAAGCCTTTATGACGCAAAAAAGAAGCAGTACCCCAACTACTACACAGCGAATGACTTCTCGTCCCAGATCGGCAAAAGAGTCCACGACTGTATCGGACTGATCAAAGGGTATCTCTGGTCAGACAGCCCGACGTCCGTACCAAAATACAACAGCGCCCAGGACGTAAACGCAGCCGGAATGTATGCGCTCTGCAGCAAGAAGGGAACCATCGGCAGCTTTGATAAAGTCCCTGGCCGATTCCTTTTCCGTGGAGCAACAGCAGAAAAGATCGTACATGTCGGTGTTTATGCCGGCGACGGACTGGTATACGAAGCAAAAGGACACGCATACGGCGTTGTTAAAAGCACTTACAAAGCCGCGGACTGGACGCACTGGGGCCAGTGTCCATGGATCACCTGTGATACAGAAGATAGCACAAAAAGCACAGAACCCGGAACCGTGGTGAAAATTGTGGGGGACACCAAAAAGGGAATGAAAGGTGTGCAGGTAAAGGGCCTCCAGACCATGCTGAACGGGTACGGATTTAGCTGCGGATCAGTAGACGGTGACTTCGGCACAAAGACGCAGGCAGCGGTCCTGGAATTCCAGCGGAGGAATGGACTGACTGTGGACGGAATCGTAGGACCGAAAACGTGGAACAAGCTGACGGGTCTCACTTAAGAAAGGAACTACCATGAGTTACATGATTAAGGACTATCTCACGGCGGTAGGTGATAGCGCGGAGAGGGTGTTCAAAGAAGCGGTTAAACGGAAATGCACGCATGTGTCCACAGGAAGCTGGGACGAGATGGTCAGCAAGCGCACCATCAACTGCAACGGGTCCGGGTCGATCGCTTTGCAATTGGCCGGCTGTCTTGACAAAGGCGTGCGTATGGGACACGTATCTACAAAAGGCATCGACGAAAGCCATATCACATCTATTGATAAAGCGATGTATAACCGGGATAAAATCCGTCACTGCAGATTCGTCTGGGTCGGAGGTTGCAAATATAAAGACCTTCCCTATTGGCTAAAGCAGCGTGGTGTGATATACATTCAGTGGTCAAACTGCTGCACAAGCGCAGGAGACGGCTGGATCTGGTCCTGTAATGAAGAGGGAGGATATAACAAGCAGCCAGATGGATCATATAGATATGACCAGTATAAAGGCGGTGTCCTTACAAAAAGTGGCCACTATCCGAGAAACGGGATAATTTTTGTATGTATCCTGCCGGAAGTAAAATGGGACCAGCACTGGGCAGTCGAGGTGATGCTGGAGAAGCACGGCACGCAGGAAACTCGTGAGGATCACTTCGGAAACCACTGCGAAAAAATCCAGAAAATTGTCAACCGGATGTGCCGCGACCACAAATACTTCTGCTGGTGGTGCGCCGACTACATACTCGAACGCTACGGCAAGATCAGTGACTTTTATAAGCCTGGGCATTTTGACTATCGCGCAGAAGTCCAGGATGCCATCAATGAGATTTGCAGAGACGCAAGAGAGGTCTGGGCCGGCAAGCACGGCGGTGAAGAACAGCGTAAGAAAGACTTCGGAGAAGACTGGTACGAATTCGTCCAGCGTCAGGTAAACAGAACGACTAAATGATGCAACTTACCGGCAACTTAAAATTGCGCTTTATCCCTGATATTTGCATGAAAAATGCAACTTTTGAGGTTAAAACGCAACTTGCCGGCAACTTAACAACATGAGAGACACACAGTCTGCAGACTAAGTGTTTCACCATCAATCCCTGCCGGAAGCAGAACAGCTCCGGTGGGGATTTTTTAATATCCGCTTGACTTTTCCCAGAAAAATGGCATAATTACAATACAAACACAGAAATAACACAGAAATGGAGGAAAAGAACATGAAAGAACTTATTTTACACACACACCGCGACGGATACGGAACAGACCAGATCGAACGCACGATGACGGTCGGGGACCTGATAGACTTCCTGCAGGAGCTCGATCCGGAAATGCCGGTTTATACCGGACACGATAACTGCTACACATACGGACCGGTCAGAGAGGACATGTTCGAGGAAAGAGGCGCAGAGGAGAACGAAGAATGGGAATGAATAACTCAACGAAACCGGGGATAAAACCCCGGTTTTTTCTTTGTGTAAAATGCCGAAAATGCGCGTAACTATTGATTTTTTCCATATAACTGGGTATAATACAGAAAATGCACAGAAAACTAACAGGAAAACAGGAGGAAACGACATGGCCACATTTAAAGAGATTACAGGATACGACATACCGATCAAAGAGATCACAGACATGACAATAAAAGAGCACGCAGAGATGAAACGAATGGGATACACAATCAAAATGCGGTACAAGAACCGGCGCGGGGTTCCCTTTTACAAATACTTCAGAACAGTAAAAGAGGCAAGAGCGTTTAACAGCCGCGCAATAGACGCCGGAACGAGGATCCTGGGATACAAGTGCATCTGATAAAAAGGAGGAACAACATGGAAAACTTCAAGATCGGACAGAAAGTTATAAACTACGGAATCACTGCTACGGTAGTCGATATCCACAAGACCACAGGAGACTTCATCCTGGACCTGGTCCTGGAGGCGCCGGAGATCGGACGCTGGCTTGCAGACCCGGCAAAGACCGAAGCTGCACCTGAAAAGACACTGGAACAGAGACACAGCGAAGCAATAAAAAAGATCGGCGGCGCGGCGGGCCTTCTGAGCCTCCCGAAGCAGGTGCAGGACGCACTGAAAAGCACCACAGACCTCGAAACCAAAGTGAAGATGCTGGAACTGATAGCAGAGAACATCTGAGAGGAGGAACCCAAATGAGATACTACAGCACGCAGCGCCCGTTGATGCCGGGCAGCTACCCCAAAACAGCTCCGGTCAAAGAAATCCGAAACTTTGACCGGAGAACTTACTGCCAGGAGATCGGACGCCCTGCCTGGGGCTGGATCGATTACGAGGGCACCATCAGCCAGAAAGACGCAGCCAGCTACGAGCTGGTGCCGGAAAGGTAGGTGAAGCAAATGGCCAGATATCTTAGAGACTGCGGAGAATTCAAAGATCCATCCATCAATCATATGCTCCACGCACTCGGCTGCGGAAACCGGAAGACATACAAACGGTGGGGAAAAGAATTCTACAGGCCGTACCGAAACTACTATGACTGCGGACCGAAAAGAAGCCTGGCCTGGGACGCCATGGTCGCGCAGGGATATGCAAAATGCATAAAGTTAGGAACAGACTTAGGAACAGACTACTGGTACAAAGTCACGGAAAAGGGCCTGGAATACCTAAGCGAGGTAACAGGCGTGCATTTTTATCCGGAAGAGAAATGAGGTCAAACCATGGGATATTTTAAAGAGAAACACAGAATCATGATGCTGGGGAAGACCCCGGAAGGAACATGCCCGGAGTGTGCGGTGAAGCACGATCCGCGGATGCCACACTACCGGGACAGCCTCACCTATAAGTACAAATTTTATGACCAGCACGGCCGCTGGCCGACCTGGGCAGATGCTATGGCGCACTGTGATCCGGCAGTGAAAGAAGCGTGGATCGAAGCACTGAGAAAGCACGGAGTGGAGGTGCAGCCATGAATAGAATGGATAAGTACCCTCCAGTGTGCACTAACGAAGGAGCACGGACCTATTTTAAAAACAAAGGGCTGACATACAAAGACATCACCAGCGGAGATATTCTCGCCCTGGTCTTGATGCTTAACCAGGAACTCAAAAAGTCGAACAAAGCTGGGGAGACATCAGTGAGCACCATGCACCTGAGCCAGAAGATCAACTCCAAGTACAGGAGCAATGGAACTTTGATCAGCTGCTATCTGTACATGAACAGCCACTACTTCACCAGGAGGGAATGCATCAGCTTCGGAGCAAACGGCTTCATAGGTTTTGCAGGATGGGCCGACGATGCTAACCTGAATCCGATACGCCGAGCGTTTCTGCGCTGGTGCGATGAGATAGCAAAGGCAAAGGAGGTGTAGCCATGAAATGTGAAAACTGCCCGGCCCTTCGCACAGAGGGCTACGAATACCCGGAGGAATACTGCGCAGCCTATGTGCCGGAGACATCCATGGTCGACTTCAAAGACGGCAGCTGCGGCTGTCGATACACTGCGAAGCGGATCGCAAAGCGGGTGGATCGCTACGATCAGATGCGGGATCACCAGTATGACGGAATCGAGGTGTACGCGGAAGAAACAGAAGGAACGGAGCAAGCCATGAGAGCGGCGATTACTTCTGCACTGGAAAAGACGCACCTGACGCTGTGTCACAAGAGCGACATCGACGGCAAGCTCTACGAGGCTGATGCTGACGCATACACACTGAGAGAACTTCCTGCCTTGCTCCGCTGGGACTACGAGGAGGGGGAAGAGAAGGTACAGAAATCCTTCTGCGACAAATGCCGGTGGCGGACCCGATACCAGAAATGCAGCTGCTGCCGGAGGAATCGGAAGATGCGAGACAACTACGAAGAGGAAAAGAAATGAAATGGAAGAATACATGAAACTCGCACTGGACGATATCAAAGAAGAAGCCGAGTGGACCATGAATCGACTTGAAGATATTGCAGACGGAAGATGCATCGAAAGATACTGGGTACACGAGGAATTTATGAAAGCAATGAGAAGAGCAATAAAGGAGACAGACCACACTGGTCTACATGCCCTGCAGCCGATAGTTTCAGGAAGCGCTGATCCGCACTGAAATTACCAGGGCACCATGAAACAAAAGATAAAAACACCCGAAAGGAGAAAAAATGAACAAAGTAATTTTAATGGGACGACTCACCAGAGATCCTGACATCCGCTACACCCAGGGCGAAAACAGCACGTGCATCGCCAGGTATACACTGGCGGTCGACAGGAGACATAAGCAGCAGAACGCGGATCAGACGGCAGACTTTATCAGCTGTGTGGCATTTGGCCGCGCCGGAGAGTTTGTAGAAAAGTATCTGCGCAAAGGTACGAAGATCGCCATCGCCGGCCGCATCCAGACCGGAAGCTACACGAACAAAGACGGCCAGAGAGTATACACGACGGACGTCGTAATCGAAGAACAGGAATTTGCAGAGAGCAAAGGAAGCGGCCAGAATAACGCCCAGAACGGCCAGCAGGGCGGATACGGACAGAACAACGGACAGCAGCAGAATAACGGCCACACGGGCCAAAATGGAGGCCACAGCGGCCAGCAGAACGGATACTACAGCCAGGGAACCATGGACGGATTCATGAACATACCGGACGGTATCGACGAGGAGCTGCCCTTCACCTGATCTGAGGCGTCTACCATCGATAAAGCGGGAGGCGGGAAACCGTCTCCCTTGCTCGTTTGACAAAACAGCAAATATGCCGTAAAATAACAGAATACATACAGAATAATTACAGAGGAGAAAACGACATGAATAAACAGAATAGAGAAACAATAGTAAAGGAAAGCCAGAGCTCGTGGATGGCTGAGCTTGACGGGCAGCCCACCCATGAGAGCGGCGGAGAACCGGACTTCGCTGAGCTGGCCGTGAAGCTGGAGGAACGGAAGCAGAAAGAAGCCAGGGGAGAAAACGACGGCCACGTAAAGATGACCATCTACGTAGAAGAGAACCTGGCTAAGAGCTTCAATGCGCTGATCACAAAGCGCGGCCAGCAGAAACAATTCATCAACGAGGCCATCCGAGACTTCGTGCAGAAGAAAGCGAAAGAACTCGGATTATAAACAAAAAGCCGCAGGAAAAGACCTGCGGCTTTTTTCTCCGTGAAATGTGCCTAAGAAAAAACGGTGTCTTTGTTCAAAACGTAGAAAACAGAAAAAATACAGATATGCTCTTGCTTTTCCCCACAATTCTGGCATAATGACAATAAAAAAACACAGAAAACACACAGAAAGCCAGCAGGCAGGAGGAAAAGACAATGTTAAACTTCAAAGATCAGACATTTGGAATCGAGCTGGAATTTACGGGGATCACCCGGAAAAAGGCAGCATGCACAATCGCGATGACGATCAGAGGCGACTACGAATACAGACACATTAGCAGCTACGACAAGCGGATCATCACAGCCTCTGACGGCAGGGAATGGACGATCTGCAGCGACGTCAGCGTCACGGGCAGCAGCTCCGGAAAAGGCGGCGAATTTGTAACGCCTATCTGCAGATACGACGACATCGATAAGGTCCAGGACTGCATTAGAGCCCTCCGGAAAGCGGGAGCAAAGGTAGACAATACCTGCGGCCTGCACATCCACGTCGGAGCAGACAAGCACACAGCAAAGAGCCTGCGGAACCTTACCTACACTTTCAAAGCAAAGCAGGAACTGATCTACAAGGCAGCGGGAGCTGAGGACCGGATGAGAAACAGATTCTGCAGGGCAATCGGAGACGACCTGATCGACAACATGAAAAAGAAAAAGAACATGGACATGACGAAACTGGCAGACACCTGGTACGAAACCTACGCACCTGGCCAGAGCAGGAACGCACACTACAACGACAGCCGGTACCACGGGATCAACCTCCACAGCGTCTGGTACCACGGAACGGTCGAATTTCGACTCTTCCACGCGACGCTTCACGCGGGAGAGGTCAGAGCCTACATCAACCTGATCCTGGCGATGAGCGCAGCGGCGATCAACAGCAAGCGGGCCAGCGCAGAGGTCCTCGATAACGGGAACGAAAAATACGCAATGAGATGCTGGCTCCTCCGCCTCGGATTCATCGGGGATGAATACCAGGCGGTCAGGAAGCACCTCCTGAAGCGCCTCGACGGAAACGCGGCCTGGAGGAACGCGCCGGAGACTTACGAAAGCTACAACAACAGGCACAACAGGCAGCAGGCCACAGCATAAAAGGAGGAAACAAAATGAAAGTGACGATACCTGGATACACAAGCCTCACCGGTTCTCCGGTGGTGATCCTGCAGGCCATGCAGGATGCACGGCTCTTCAATCACCTGACCGGTGACGACTACATCAAAGAAGTAACACATGCAGCCTGGCGGTTTTTCGGAACCGCCCTGCAGGTTACGGGAGATACATACCCGGAGAGGTGCGAAAGCCTTCTGAGGGAAATGGACCGCACACACATGATTTACATCGAGGAGGAAAACTAACCATGCAAAGAAAAAGACTCTACATCGCTTACGGAAGCAATCTGGACACCTGGCAGATGAGGCAAAGATGCCCTGGGGCAAGGCCGGTAGCAAAGAGCTGGCTCCACGATTACCGGCTGGTCTTTCAGGGAGTGCCTCTGAACGCCCACGCGAACGTGATCCCGGAAAAAGGCCAGAAGGTCCCGGTGGTGGTCTGGGAGATCAGCGCAGCAAACGAAAAGGCCCTGGACCGGTACGAAGGCGTCAAAGGCGGATACTACACAAAGGAATACTTCACCATCGAGGTCAACGGAGAAATGGTCGAGGCCCTGATCTACATCATGTGCCCGCGCGACTTTAACCTGCCCTGCGACCTTTACCTGGAGACAATCGCCTACGGATACCATGACTTCAACTTTGATATCCGATACCTGAAAGAAGCAGCAAAACACGCCCACAGGCACGCGGACTACGTGCCAGCATAAAGACAAAAGGAGGATCAACCATGACAACAAAATCCACAAGATATCTGGACGCCCAGGGCAGGATCATCCTGCCCAGCCACATCCGAAAAGCTCTGAACCTGGTGCCGGGGAGCTCCGTCGATGTTGATATGGAGGATGCGTATACTATCCGGATCAGACCCGCAGACCTGCGCTGTGCACTGTGCGGAGTGAGACTGAAAGAAAAAGAAGGACGAACCATCACCGTCTGGTCTGGCGAGAAACACGTGTGCGGGTTATGCGAATCGAAAATCCTGGTAGAGAAAACAAAGGAGTACTTAAATGGTTAGAGTTAAGACCGGCGATCTTTTAAACGCCACAGAGAAAATCATCGGACACCAGGTGAACTGCGTAGGAGCGGCCGGAGGACTGGCCGCTGCGGTGTTTAAAAAATACCCAGACGCGGAGAATGACTACTACCAGGTGATCAACCGAGTACAGGCAGCGGGCGGATTCGGGTACGCACTGCTCGGAACCGCCATGCTCACTGGCCAGCAGCAGGACGGCCACATCATAGCAAACATCTTCGGACAGCTTATGCCAGGGGCCGACTACAGACCAGACAACCTGCGGGGCGCCCTGGAGATGCTGGCAAGATGTGCGAAAGCGGGAGGCTGGAGCGTAGCCCTGCCATGGCGCCTCTCCTGCGGCATCTGCGGAGGTGACTGGACCGAAGTCCAGCAGATCATCGAGGAGACCATGAAAGACGTAGAATGTGTGGTCTACCGGAGGGAGGGAGATGAATGATAACGATCCCGAAGACACATGAAGCGTGGCTCCAGGAGCGCAAATACGGCATCGGAGCCTCCGATGCCGGCGCCGTCCTGGGCGTCAACCATTGGAAAACAAACTACCAGCTGTGGGAAGAAAAGACCGGACGCAGAGAAGCAGATGATATCTCAGGCAAGCCCCAGGTCAAATACGGCCACGATGCGGAGCAGTACATCCGCGGCCTCTTCGCCCTGGACCATCCGGAGCTCAAAGTCACCTATGAAAGCGCGTACAAGATCATCCGGTCGGATGAACACCGGTTCATCTTCTGCACTCCAGACGGAGAGCTGGAAGATCCGGACGGCCGCCATGGCGGACTGGAAATCAAGACGACGGAGATCCAGAACGGACGACAGTGGTTAGAGTGGGAAGATCGAATCCCGGATACTTACTATGCCCAGGTCTGCCATCAGATGCTGGCAGCAGGCTGGGAATACGTCTGGCTCCGCGCCCAGATCAAATACACCACCAGGAGCGGCGAAATCCGGGCAGAGACAAGAGATTACTTCATCGATAGAGCAGAGGTCCAGGAGGACATAAAAACCCTGGAATCGGCCGAAATCGCGTTCTGGGACCAGGTCCTGACAGGGAACCCGCCAGCACTCAAACTGCCAGAAATCTGAACCATGAATAACCAGAAAGATCGGTGTCAAAAGCACCGGTCTTTTTTTGTGCAAAACGTAGAATCTCCATATTTCTCTTGCTTTCCCCAGAAACCTGGGTATAATATAAAATAAAAACAGCAAAAACACAGCAAACAAACAGGAGGCCGAACATGATAATCCTCAGCAAAAAGATCAAAAGCAACGGATACAGCGCATACGAAAACTGGATGTTCGACACCTACCGGAACGAGCCCTTCGCAAGGCACTACATCAATAACAAAAAAGGGACATACTACCAGAAATTAGGAACCCGGTTTTTTGATACAAAAGAAGAAGGAAACGAATTTTATAAAAAGAAATTAGCAGAAGGATTCACAAGAACAGGAGGAAAACAGAAATGACAAGCAAAGCAAGAGCAGAAGGAAACTGCGACTACAGACTCTGGACCACAGAGGAGCTGATCGAGGGATACGCCTGGGAGGCAGGCAGGATCAACCAGAAGGACCGGGAGCAGGCACAGCGCCTGATCAAAAAGGAACTGAAGCGGCGCTTTTCCGCCACACTTCGACTCCTGGACGATGCGCAGACGGTGCGGAACCCGAAAGGTACCTACAGATACCTTACCGGAGAGGATCTCCCGAAGGCATAAACGCAAACGTTGATACCATAAACGCAAACGTTGATACCATAAACGCAAACGTTGATACAAAACAAAAGGAGGTATAGAAATGTATACAATCGACAGACTCGAAAAGAAGTACGGAATCAAGGTGGTGGAAGATTTCGTCAGCGCGATCAGCGGAAAGCAGCTCTACAAGATGTACAGCGCAGACGGATGCCACTGGGAAAACGGCCTGTCACTTAAGGGCCTGAGAGAAGAATGCGAAGAATGGGAAAAGGAACTCCTGGATATCAAGCGCGGGGTCGACGAGGCAAGAGCCAGAAGAGCAGCCAGAACCCAGATGAAAGAAACGTAAAAAGCGCTTGCACTTCACCATGATCCTGGTATAATGTCAGCAGAAACACAGAAAACATACAGCAAAGAAAATAACGGAGGAAAAAATATGGAACTGAGAATGTCACCCGAAAACATCCAGGCGGCTCTGCCGGTGATCGGATTCAACTACGATGAGCTGAAAGCAGAGCTGGCGGAACGCCTGCAGCACTACAACGGACTGGTGGTCACGGAAGATACCATCAAAGACGCAAAGACGGACAGAGCTAACCTGAACAAGCTGCGCGCGGCAATCGACACCAGGCGCAAAGAGGTGAAAAAGGCTTACATGGTGCCTTACAATAACTTCGAGGCCCAGTGCAAAGAGCTGACCGCCCTGATCGACGAACCGATCAAGGTAATCGACGCCCAGCTAAATGAATTTGATGAGCGGCGGAAGCAGGAGAAGCTGACGCAGGTCAGGGACGAATACGAGAGCCTGATCCCGGAGGCCCAGAAAGATATCATACCCTTTAACCGAATCTTCGATAAGCGCTGGCTCAACTCCACCATGAGCATTCTGAAAGTGCAGGAGGCACTCAGAGACTGGAGCAAGCGCGTCGGAGCGGACCTCATCGCAATGGACACGGTGGATCAGGAATACAGGGCAGCGGTCCGGCAGAAGTACATCGAGACGCTGGACATCCAGAAAGCGATCGGCCACGTAGACGAACTGAAAGCCGCACAGGCGGCCTTTGAACGCAGACAGGCAGAACAGGCCGCCCAGGCGGAGAAAAGGGCCCAGGAGGCAGAAATGAGGCGCCAGGAGGCAGAAAAAAGAGCCCAGGAAGCTGCAGCAGCACAGCAGCAGGCCCAGGATCAGCAGCCGCAGCAGCCGGAGCAGGCAGCCCCGCATCTGAACAGACTCATCCTGGAATTTGCAATCACCAGGGATCAGGCAATCGCCCTGAAAGACTTCCTGGACCAGAACGGTATCAAGTACAGAAAGTACACAGCATAAGGAGGTAACACCATGGCAGTAAATAACAGCTTCGCTGGAAGAGGCCAGCAGAACCAGCAGCCCCGCGGACAGTACGGTCCGCAGGGGCAGTACCCGCAGCAGAACAGAGGACCGGCCCAGAACCAGGCACCCATGGCCCAGCAGGAACCACCGGACAGGATGCTCACGGAGTACAAGGTGGGAGACCAGAATGTAAAGCTCTCGATGAACATCGTCCGGAAATTTCTGGTAAACAGCAGGTACCCTGTCACAGACCAGGAAATCGGAATGTTTATCAGCCTGTGCAAATACCAGCACCTGAACCCTTTCATTCGGGAGGCATACCTGATCAAATACTCTTCGGATCAGCCGGCCACCATCGTCACCGGCAAAGACGCTTTCATGAAGCGGGCATACCGTAATCCGAACTTCGACGGCCAGGAGGCCGGAATCATCCTCTTCCATGAGGAAAGCGGAGAGATTGAATACAGAATCGGATCAATGAGAATGCCAGACGAAAGATTGATCGGAGGCTGGGCAAGAGTATACGTCAAAGGATATGAGGTGCCGATCTATGCAGCGGTTTCCTGCGATGAATACGCGCAGAACAATCAGCAGTGGAGAAGCAAGCCGGCCACCATGATCCGGAAAGTGGCACTGGTCCAGGCCCTGCGCGAGGCTTTCCCGGTCGACCTCGGCGGAATGTACACTTCCGACGAAATGGGAACTGACGACCTGGACGAAGTCACCATCGCGCCTGCAGCTCCTCCGCAGAGAGCTCAGGCCCAGGATCCTCAGCAGCCGGAGATCAACGACGCCCCGCAGCAGCCCCAGGATGCTCCGCAGGCTCCTCCGCAGCAGCCTCAGAGGCAGAACAACCAGCAGCCCACCGACGACAGCCTGAATGACATTTTTTAAGAAAATAGCAAGACAGGCCAGGGCCCGTAAAGCTCTGGCCTTTTCCTGCGGGAAAGAGAGGAACCATGGCAAACGAGATAGAGCACAACTACCTCACGATCCAGGGCTGGATGATCTCCAGTCTTGAGCTTAAAGGGAACGCACTCCTGGCATTTGCTCTTATTTACGGATTCACCCAGGACGGTGAAACAGAATTCAGAGGAAGCATCGGATACATGTGCTCCTGGATGAATTGCAGCAGGCCGACCGTTTCAAAAGCGCTGGATGATCTGATCCAGAAGGACCTGATAATCAAGAGGGCTGAGACCATCAACGGTGTCACGTTTAACCGGTACCGCGTAAATTTACAGGTAGTAAAGAATCTTTACAGGGGTAGTAAAGAATCTTTACAGGGGGGTAGTAAAGAAACTTTACACAATAATACTAATATAGATAAATATAGAGATAAAGATAGAGGGCAGCAGCCGGAGCCGGAGGCAGATGTGGAGATGATCCCTCTCAATGACGGTTCTGGGTGGAGGCCATCGCAATCGATGTTCGAGGAATACTGCAGGCTCTATCCAGGAGTGAATGTTCAGCAGGAATTCAGGGGAATGAGAGCGTGGTGCCTGGCAAATCCCAGCAAGCGAAAGACCAGGCGAGGAGTAACAGCATTCGTCAATAACTGGCTCAGCAAATCACAGAATCAGGGATACAGGAGGCCAGCACCATCGCGTAACGCTTTCAATCACTTCCCGCAGAACACGTATGACTTCAATAAGCTGGAAGATATGCTGAGCAGCTAACAGCAGATAGGAGATCACCATGGATGAGAAAAAAGACCCTAAGACATTCCCACTCAACGCCACAATACTCAGGATGTATGAGGAGGGATACAGCATGGATGATATCGTAGCAGCGACAGGTCTGACCGCGAAGAACATAAACAACAGACTCTATAGGTTCGGCAGGAGTATGCTCTTCAATACTCCGAAAAGCGGAAAGTTTATAGACAGGTTCAAAGCTGAATGGAAAACGGCAACCGAAATGATCAGACCATACCTATGACCAGGAGGACCGGCGTCAAAAACGCTGGTACTTTTTTGTGCATAGTGACGATTTTGCAAATACCAGGTTCCCTTTTTCCATAAATCTGGTATACTACCAGTATAAACACAGAAAACAAACAGCAAAAAAACAGGAGGAACCGAAATGAACGAACTTAGAACAATCGAAAACATGAAATCCTGGATGAACGAAAACTACGTAATCGGCTGGTACGACGACTTCTGGAACGGAGTCGAGGCATTCAAATACATCGGCCTGATCACGGATGAAGAGTACGCAGAGCTCAAGGATCACGGAGAGCACCTGCAGACGATCTTCAACAAGAAGGCTGAGGAAGACCTGGCGGAATACCGGGAGCACCGCAGAAAATACAATTTCTAAGAATATGCGAGCGGAGGCATCAAATAAGAGAACAGCGTCAAAAGACCTCTGCGATGACCATATAGGGGTCAGGCCAGGACCCACCCCAAACGAACGCACCATGGCCTGATCCCGACTCGGAACGTAGCACAACGGAGAAGTGCAAGCCCTAACCCAAAAAAGATATCAGTGTCGATGCAGTTACAAACGCAGGGCAAATGATGCAGGTTCGACTCCTGCCGTTCCGAATCAACCAAAACACAGAATAGGAGGAAACAAAATGAAAAGAGAGATCATAGCCGCACTGGCGGCAGCAGTAATCACATTAGCAGTCACGATTCTGATCACACAGGCCGTGTGCGCGGGCAGGGCTGAACACACCATCGGAGGAGAGTTATTCTTGATCCCGATGATTTTTTATGTAGCCTGGTACCCGCTGCACATCTGGGCCGGGAGAAAAGCATGAGCCTGCCGGACAATTATGAATGCGAGGGCCAAATGACCATCGCTCAATTTTTGGAGGGGGCAGAACTGCCGGAGAAATGCTACACATGCGCCCGGCACTGTCCTCCCCGGTGGCCCTGCCTGATTTACAAAGAACCGCCCAGGAGCTGCAAATTCTGGAAGAGTAAAGAGGGAATGCACCATGAGAGAAAACATATTCATAAACGCTGAGGGATACGCAGATCCCACGGCGTATAAAGCAATAATCGCAATCATAAAGGAGGAAAGAATTATGGCACAAGTAAAAGCAGGATCTATCTGGGAGTTTGAAACAGACTACGGAGAAGTGATATGTCTGGTCCTTGCAAAAAGCGGAGGCATATGCACGAACGTGAAACTTTTTGATGAATTCAGGGAAGACTCAGACGTCCAGGTGAACGCCCTGGGAGGAATGAAATATGGATGTACGGCCCGGATCAATTACCTGCCGGAAAGCAGAGCAAACAGACTGATCAGAGATCTCAAAAGTGCAGAGATGAAAAAAGTAAAAGAGGCCCTGGCGGCACGATTTGAAATCGAAGCACCGGCTCCAGAACCGGAAGAAAAGACAGTCGAAGTGGAAAAGATCGTCGAGGTGACTGTTCCGGATGCGGAAATCGCAGCAAAGCTGCAGGAGCTGCGGGAGACCATCATAGACCTGGAAGATGCGGACGGCAAGCTCAGCCAGGCCAGGACGGCGAGGTTTATCAGCAGGTACATGGACGTCCTGGGAATTTGAGAGGTGGACCATGAGCAATACTGATTTATACGTAAGGGACAAGAGCAGCGGACACGTGCACAGGATCGGAGACGATCCGCACGATTCCCTATGGGTGGATCACGAAGGAACGGTCCACTACATGAACCTGCAATGCGGAGACGGAGCCGGCCCGTACAGCCAGATGGATCACAGGGCTGGATTCGAATTTGTATCCTCTGTGTACGGCGTCCCGGAAGACGGGAACGCCATGGCGGAAGCGGAGAAGTACCGAGAGGATCGCGATAAATTCAGAGAGAAGCAGGCAAAGCTGGCCAAAAAGGGGATAGTTTTACTGAGCTGATAGGAGAGAAGACATGATCGAAAAGATAGCAAGAACGATTGCAGCGCTGCCTTTCATGGTGGCGATGCTGCTGGCAATTATCGTCGCCACGCTCTTAGACACGAACATAGAGGACTACGGCGACTACTGGAACTGGTAGGAGGCAACCATGACACCTGCAGATAAGATCAGACAAATGACAGACGAGGAACTGAACAAATTTCTCTGGGGCCTTAAGATTAACAGCATCACTCAGTTTTTAGATAAAGGTGGCGCAGGACTTATGAACGCATATGATCAGCGCATCTGGCTCCAGAGCGAAGATCCGGAGTGGACCGGAGAGTTTAAACCATGGCCAGAGGAGGACGGAAAGTGAACAATGATATCAATAACACTCTGCAGGCGCTCGTGCCGATCCTGCAGATGAACGGTGAAAATGTCCAGAGCATCGAGGCTGTCCAGGACTGGTACACCATAAACGGCACCGAATACATGAAAGAGGTCGCGGAGATCACTTACACAAGTGGATACAGGAAATATGCGGATATCGATTGCGATGCCAATTTGACAGCAGTATACGACGTCATGGCCGTCTTACAGGAAATAAAGCCAAATAGCAAGTGTATCGGACGTATCGTCAGAGGGGTTTATGAGATGCCAGCCGTAGAACATCCCGACATAAATGTCGGGAGCATGGACACCATCAGCAGACAGGCGGCGATTGATATGCTGAAGAATAGATGGAAGAAAACCCGCAAATATGAAGGCATAGGCGATGACATCGCTGAAGAATGTGAACTGTACTTGAAGCAAGTGCCATCCGCACAGCCAGAATCAAAAGAATTATCAGAATGGAAAGCAGATTTCAAAGGGTATATAAACGCTTTGATTATGCCGAAAGATGATTATGACGGAATTATGGAATATATTGATGAGGTTCCGTCAGCGCAGCCAGAACGGAAAAATGGAAAGTGGATATACAACAGCCCCGTGACCATGAAATGCGATCAGTGCGGGTTAGTTATAAAAGACTGGGACTGGCACAGGTTCAAAAACTGCCCTAACTGCTTAGCGGATATGAGAGGTGAGCCATGAGAATAATTTCGCAGGACAGAATGTTAGACACGCCTTATGATGGGGCAGTTGTCTACATCCATAGGAGAACAAACAAGCAGATATATGTCGGCAACGTGGGTGATGACGAAGGATTTCTCATAGGGACATATAACAGCGAGGAAGATGCAGTACATGTGATGTCGCTTATTAGGACGGCATTTTCGGAAGAATATCGATACTTTTATATGCCAGAAGCAAGAAGTTTATGCTATTAGGGCAAATAGGAAAGAAGGTGAGAACGAATGAAAACAGCAATTGCAAAACCATTATCCGTCGTAATAATCATCATATCCAGCATTGTGCTTTTTTTTAGCCGTAACGAAGCAGCGGATTCTATAAGCGCATTTATGCTCCTCGTGGGAACAGTCGTGTTGATGGCAACGGTAGCCATTGACATAGTGGAAGGACGGTGAGCACGAATGAACAGAAAGCAAATGGAACTAATCAGTGCATTAAGTGATTGTCAAAACGGCATCGGAATTGCACAGGGTGTTCTTTTGTCTATACGTACAAAGGCGGCACAAGATGCGAGCGACAGGCTGGAAGGAATAGCAGAGTGGTTGGAAACTACAGTAACGGGATTAATTCAGAAAGCTGGAGAACAGGAATGAAATTTGGTCAGGCATATAAGATTCTGGACAATATCGACAGTGATGAGTACACAGAGGATGAAAAGGCCATGGCGATCAGAGTGATTCTGGACATGGAAACTCACAACGGAGTAACAAAGGCAGTGTTATTGAAGGCGTTGAACTGGCTGTGGAACGAACATTATGAATTAATAGACGGAGAGAAGGAATGACAAATATAGTAACAGTAAGATGGTGGGACGGATACATGGAAACATTCGAGTGTACAGAGGTACGATTCGGATGCGATCTTTTATGGATGCGTCTGGCAAGTGGGCAGAACAGGCATATTCCATTGAGGAGCGTAAGATGGTTTGGTTTAAGCAAAGAATCTCACGAACCATATCAGGGAGGTGAGCAGGAATGATAAGCATATATGAACAGACAGGAGAGCCGGCAATGCTCGAACAGGCAGCAGAAGAGTGCGCAGAGCTGGCCCAGGCCCTATTAAAGCTGGCAAGAGCGGAGAGAGGAGAGAGCCCCACGCCCAGGACCATGGAGGAATGCCAGGAAAAGGTCCTGGAGGAAATCGCAGACGTGGAAACATGCCTGGCGCAGCTGACGGCTGCACCATGGATGAACATGGAAAAGATTTTCGAGGGAATCGACGAGAAGACAGAGCGCTGGAAACGCAGGATCGGCACGATTTGAGATTCCGTAATTTAGGCAGTATAATGATGGCAAGACAACAGAAAACCTGTCACGGGAAATAATACATGTCAGACCTGAGCAAGAATGCACGCGCAGCAGCCGCCATGGGGCTATCCTACGGGAAATATAAGGCCCTGACATATAATCCTGACCAGGAGAGAAAAAGCCCGTCAAAAAGCCGCAGAAAGCCACAAAAGGGCAAAAGGTATAGTGAGCAAGAGGCATTTAATCTCTGGCAGGAAGGAAAGACAGACGAAGAAATAGCGTCTGTCTTTGGCGTTTCACGGACGCTGATCCAGCGCTGGCGCGACACCATGGAACTGCCCTCTACTTCCAAACGCCGGATAGACACGAAGAAATACCGCCTGGAGCAGAACCCAGACGGAACGTATGTCGTTCTTAAGGAGACCGTGGCGAACCGAAAAACACAGCAGAGGAGGAGCTATGAAAAACAGAAGCTACGCAAATAGAGGCTCGTCACTTGAACAGTTTATCAACTTTGCGAATGAGAGATACCGCAGAAGCGGGATAGCATTTATAAGAAAGCAGTGCACAGAGTTTATACCGATCAGAGACAGGTACGGAAAGATCAGCACCGTCAAAGTGGAGCACAAGGCCACCTTCGATTACCTGGGCCGCTTTAAAAGCCACCCGATAGCCGTGGAGGCGAAAAACACGAACATACATTCTATTAGATTTGACAGAATCGAACCGAACCAGGCTGAGGATATGGATGACTTTACAAGCGAGAAGGGCACCATCGGCCTGGTCCTCCTCAGTTTTAACCTCGAAACATTCTACGCAGTCCCATGGGTGTTCTGGTCAACTGCATACCGGATACGCGTAAAGCAGGGTGACACGAAAACCCCGATCCTGGTGCGCTGCCATGGTCAAGCCTGGGAGATTCCAAAAAAGCACAGTGTCCGGGAAGACGAACTGCTGCCGGAGTGGCAGGTCTCCAGCCGAGACATGCACTTCGGCCTTGATTACCTCGTAAACGCAGAGAAATACGTAACCGAATATTCAACCGAAACCCAAAACACATAGAATCTTGCTATAATCAGAAAAGGAGGAATGCACCATGAGCAACGGCTACAGGTCCAGCGCTGCGCCCAGGGCAATGATCGGAGAAGTCCCGGTCTTTTGCACATTTGACGAACTGCTGGACATCGAAAAGGTCATAGGCAACCCCAGGAACCCGAATGAACACAGCAAAGAGCAGGTCGAAATGCTCGCGAAGATCATCCAGGCCACGGGCTGGCGGAACAACATCACCATCAGCAAGCTGAGCGGCTACGTCGTAAAAGGCCACGGAAGGCTCGCTGCGGCGATTTCCGCAGGGATGAAGCAAGTACCCGTCGAATACCAGGAATACGCCTCAGAGGCCGAAGAATGGGCCGATTTGACCGCGGATAACCGCCTCGCAGAACTCTCCGACATGAACACGACAAAGCTGGCAGACCTCCTCGCAGAAATTGATACCGGAGAATTCCCCCTGGAGCTGACCGGCTACACAGAGGAAGACCTGGACGGAATCCTCGAAGCTATCGCCGGTGACGACGACGCGGAGCCGAACGACCAGGACAACGAGCAGGAACAGCTGCTGCCGCCCATGAGCAAACCAGGAGACCTCTGGCTCCTCGGACAGCACAGACTGATCTGCGGAGACGCAACCGACGAAGCGACTATCGAGCGCTTAATGGACGGCGAGAAGGCAGCCATGGTCCACACGGATCCTCCCTACGGAGTATCTTATGAAACGCAGTCCGGGAATTTCGGCATGATCAAAAACGACGACAAGACCCACGACGATCTGTTCTACAAGCTGCTCCTACCCGCTTTCAACCTCTACAGAAAACACACCATCGAAAAAGCGGCCTTCTACATTTGGCACGCCTCCAGCACCCGCCGAGACTTTGAAGATGCTATGACGGCAGCAGGTCTCATGGAGAACCAGTATCTCATCTGGGCAAAGAACGGAATCGCTCTGGGCCGCGCAGATTACCAGTGGGCCCACGAACCATGCTTCTATGCTTCCAGAGCGGGAGTATCCCCCAACTTCTACGGAGACAGAGCCCAGCACACCGTCTGGCGCGTGACGACCCGGCAGGACGGGACCATGATGACCGTCCTCGGAGGAGGAATTGTCCTCACAGACGGGACCGGAGGAAAGCTCTGCATCACTGACAAGCCCCCCAAAGGAAAAAAGATGCGCTACGTCCGCATGGAGGAAGGAAAACCTATCGATCTCTTCCAGGAGGACCGCATGCAGACGGTCTGGGAGGTGGCCAGAGAAACAAACACCCTCCACCCAACGCAGAAACCTGTGGAGCTGCCGGTACGAGCTATCGAAAACAGCAGCAAGCCTGGAGAGATCGTCCTGGATTTCTTCGGAGGATCAGGATCAACCCTCCTCGGCGCAGAGCTGACCGGCCGCAGGTGTTTTACAACAGAGCTCGACCCGGTCTATTGCGACGTAATAATCTCCCGATACGTCACCCAGACCGGAAACATCGGAGTGACATGCATTCGTGACGGCCAGGAAATCCCCTACATCCAGCTGGTCCGGGAATGGGCAGCAGCAAACGGAAAAGAGGAAGAGGTCAACGCTATGCGCACGCCTGTGGTCGTGATCAAGAAGATCGTCAGAGCCGGACAGATCGCCGGAAATGACGCAGAGAGCGACGATTAACCATGGCAAAGAGAAATCTACCCCCGGAGCCCTGGGAGAGGCAGCAAGGGGAAACACCGAGGGCATACGAAGCGTTCACAGTCTACCGGGACCTGGGCGCAGATAGGAGCCTGCGAAAGACTTGTCAAAGACTGGGTAAAAACAGGACGACCATCAGCGACTGGTCCGCGAAGTATGACTGGGTAAAGCGAGCAGCGGCCTGGGACGTGGAGCAGGACCGAATCGCACGGCAGGCGCAGCTCGACGAAATCAAAAAAATGCGCAAGCGCCATGCGGACCTGGCGACGGCAATGCTGGTCAAAGCGGCCAGGGCCCTGCAAAGAATCCCGGAAGACGAAATCGGCCCAGGCACCATCAGCAAGCTGGTGGAGACAGGTGCGAAGCTCGAACGGATCAGCCGCGGAGACGTGGGTGACGTTATAGAAGAGCGGAACGGCGGAACGGCAATCCCGGCTGTACAGTTTTATATGCCTGACAACGGCAGAGACAAAACAGAGGAGGAATGACCATGAGCGCACACTGGATATATGACCCTAACGGATACGACTGGTGCCTCGGCGCGTGGAAATGCAGCAAATGCGGAACGGTGAACAACAACATCGGAGGAGGCAAAGACATAAATCCCCTGATCTTCCGAGGAAGCAAATTCTGCCCGGAATGCGGAGAAAAAATGGACGAGCAGACAGAAGAAACAAACGCGAAATAAAATGTGCGTAAAAGCACAAAAAGGTCGCACCGAAAGCGACCACTGATAGGTGGCGGAATAGGTAGACGCTAAGAGCCAGAAGCTGGCACGGGAGTCAGCCATGCGAGGTGCAAATCCTCGCCCTATCAATCACAGGAAATCCGACCCGCTAAGGAATTCCCGCCTATCATCGGTTCCTCCTTTTCTGTGTTGCTAAATACCCGTTACTGACAGCCGGAAAGACGGCACGCCGGGCGTGGGCGGATACAGGCCCGGCCCCCTTTAAAACGAAAAGAAAGGAGAAGACCATGGCCGAGATTATAAGACCGCAGCCGAAACAGGAAGAGTTTCTGAGCAACCCTGCAGATATCGTGATCTACGGCGGAGCAGCGGGCGGAGGAAAGTCATGGTCTCTCCTTTACGAATGCCTCCGGCACGTCAATAACGCCAGATTCAATGCGGTTATATTCCGAAAAAACAGCCCCCAGATCATGAACGCAGGCGGCCTCTACGACGCCTCGCAGGAAATCTACAGAAAATACCCCGGAGCTTTCCCCAGAAAGACCCCTGCCCCAATGTGGCAATTCCCCAGCGGAGCAAAAGTCTATTTCCGGCATTTGGAGCGCGATGACTCGGTGTTTTCATGGCAAGGTTCAGAAATCTGCCTCCTGGAATTCGACGAGCTGACTCACTTTTCAGAAAAGCAATTCTTTTACATGCTATCCAGAAACAGATCTACGTGCGGAGTGCGGCCATACGTCAGAGCCAGCTGCAACCCGGACAGCGACAGCTGGGTGGCAAATTTCATATCATGGTGGTGGGACCCGGATACCGGCTACGCAATACCGGAGCGGAGCGGGAAGATTCGCTACATGGCCCGCGTGAATGAAGAAATCGTCTGGGGAGATACCCCGGAGGAAGTCGTCCAGCACGCAGACGAAGCAGACTACGACGTGACCATCGAGCGCAGCGATATCAAGTCTGTGTCTTTCGTGGCCAGCACGGTCTACGACAACCAGGTGCTGATAAAGTCCGATCCCGGATACCTCTCGAACCTGAAAGCCCTGTCCATCGTCGAAAGAGAGCGGCTGCTGTTCGGAAATTGGAAGATCAAGCCTGCAGCAGGTCTCTACTTCCCTCGCAGCGCCTTGCCAGAACTTCTGGAGAGCGTGCCAGATGACGTGACCAGGTGGGTGCGTGGCTGGGACCTTGCCGCTACGGATACAGACGAGGGCGGAGACCCGGCATATACCGCCAGCGTGCTCCTCGGAAAGCGCAGGAACGGCCGGTACGTTATCGCAGACGCCACGAATAACCGGTTCAAAGCTGAAAAGGTCCGCGCCATCGTTAAGCAATGTGCGCAGGCAGACAAAGCGAGGCACCGGCGCGTCCGGATCAGAATGTCAATCGATCCTGGCCAGGCGGGAAAAGAGCAGGCACAGTCATACATAAAAATGCTGGCCGGATTCAGTGTAAACACTGTGCGCGAAACAGGCAGCAAAGAAGCCCGCGCTGAACCGTTCGCAGCACAGTGGCAGGCAGGAAACGTCGAAGTGGTCGCAGGACCATGGACGGAAGCGCTCCTGAGCCAGTATGAGAGCTTCCCGGAGTCTAAATTTAAAGATATGGTCGACGCAGGATCAAACGCGTTCAATGAACTGGAAATGATGAACACAGGAAGCCCGCCGCCAGGAGAGAACACGCAGAGCCCTACGGCGAAAACGAGCTACTGGTTCAAGAGATAGAAAGCAGGTGAACAACCATGGCTAACAACAAAGAAATCGGCCGGATAGGCCAGTATCGGTACTACAGCCCAGGATCGCCCTCAATATTCTTTGAGGAATTCCTGCCGGAGCTGAGAGGATACCGAGGTGTGCAGGCATATCAGGAAATGGCGAACAACGACGCAACGGTCGGTGCGATCCTCTATGCCATCGAAATGCTGATGCGCCAGTGTGAGTTTCACATTGAGCCGGCCAGCGACAGCGATAAGGACAAGGAGGCTGCAGATTTTGTCGAAAGCTGTATGGACGATATGGACCGGACCTGGGCGGACACGCTCTCCGAAATCCTCAGCTTTCTGACTTACGGCTGGAGCTACCATGAGATTGTCTACAAGCGCAGAGTGGGCAGGACCAGCTCACCGATTACGAACAGCAAGTACAGCGACGGACTGATCGGATGGAGAAAACTCCCTATCAGGTCACAGGACACGCTCTACGGCTGGGAGTATAAGGACGAGTCCGACGAGCTCCTGGGTATGACCCAGATGCCCCCGCCCAACTTCGGCCTCATCACCATCCCGATAGAAAAGGCCCTGCATTTTAGGACCCGAAGCAAAAAGGACAACCCGGAAGGCCGCAGCATTCTGAGGACAGCATACAGAGCCTACTACTTCAAAAAGCGCCTGGAAGAAATCGAAGGATACGGAATCGAGCGAGACCTGGCCGGATTCCCGATACTTTACGCACCCCCGGACCTGCCGATCTGGGATACGAATGATCCAGAAATGACCCAGACGCTGGCCAGAGCAGAATCCATCGTTTCCAGTATCCGGAGGGATGCGAGAGAGGGCCTGGTGCTTCCGGGAGGAGAGAACGGCTGGAAGCTGGAACTGTTGACTGCCGGCAGCAGGCGGCAGTTTGACACGAACGCCATCATCGACCGGTACGACAAGCGGATCGCGACCAGCGTGCTGGCGGATTTTGTAATGCTCGGACAGCAGCAGGTCGGCAGCTTCGCACTGGCGGACAGCAAAACGAAGATCTTCGCGCTGGCCATCGGAACGTACCTGGACTGCATCTGCGAGGTTTTCAACAACCAGGGAATCCCCAGGCTTATCGACATCAACGGCGATCACTTCAAAGGAATCACGGACTACCCGAAGATGCAGCACGGAGACATCGAGGACACGGATCTGGCGGCATTTGCAGCCTTCGTCAAAGAAATGGTCGGAGCTGGAGTCATCCAGCCGGACGAAGCTCTGGAAGACGAGGTACGCCGCGTCGGCAATCTGCCTGAGCGAATGGATACGACACCTCCGGCAGGATCACCGGAAGCCCAGGCGGCACAGCAGGCACAGCAGAAAGGCCCGCAGAACGCGCCAGGAGGCCCACAGAGCGGAGATAAGCCGGAAGACGAAGAAACACCCATGGACGATGAGAAGGACGCCCAGGAGGCCCAGGAAGCACGTAAAAGTATATTCGATTTTCTGAGAGGAGGCTGAGAATGGAAACAGATATCCGTCACAGGTTTATGAACAATCCCCGCGTGGCAAACAAAGTGGTAGATGAGCTGCAGGAGAGCGGAGGCGGAGCGGTCACAGATACGACACTGTCTGTTAGCGGTGCGCCTGCAGATGCAAAGGCTGTGGGGGATGCACTTGCGGAAAAGGCTGATGCGGATGATGTTACCATCACATCAGCGGAAGGGGCTGAGCTTCTCAATATTGCGAAAGGGGAAGGGGGTAGCTGATGTCTATATTAAGTATTGACGCTGGCAGTATTTTTCCTAAAGCAATCCGAATCGGATATGAGGGAGAGAATGTCGTTACACAGATTGATTTCAATTTGAAAACGTGGATAGCGGAATACGGGTTGGGCGGTGTTACCCTGTTAGTCATCAGACATGGTGATACAGATGCTTACCCTGTTCCGCTAATGATTGAGGATGGGATTGCATCGTGGTCAATCACAAGGGTCGATACAGCAAAAGCCGGCAGAGGGGCGATTCAGTTAAAGTATGTGGTCGGAGAGAAAATCAAAAAATCCCCTATCTATACAACGAGCTGTTCTAACGCACTGGATGATTCTGATACCGTCCCCGACCCGTATGACAGCTGGCTTGCGACGCTGACAGACCTTTCGGCACTGGTAACAGCAAAGGCGGCAGAATCCCTTGTCAATGCTGACATTGCACAGATGGCGGCGAATATCAGCGCACAGGCGGCAAGTCAGTCGGCACAGTCGGCAGATGCGGCACAGAGAAGCGAACTGAACGCACTGGAATCCGCACAGGCATCAAGGTCAGAAGCGGACAAATCCAAAATCTATGCGGAACAGGCACAGGGAGCCTTGGGCGGTATGACTTTTGTTGGGTTTTCCATGAACGATGACGGTCACGTTCTCGTTACCAATTCCGACAGATTAGGTACTACATCGTTTGAACTCACACAGAGTGGACACATGGAGGTGACATACTGATATGGCAACTTTCGATTTGGGGCGGGTCACCCCCTTATACAAAGGTGACTACAGCGCATCGGCATCATATGAGTTAAATGATGTAGTGCTGTACAACGGTAATTTGTACTGGCATGTGCAGGCCACGGCAACAGTCGGTATCCTGCCTACGGATACAACTGTGTGGAAACTTGCTTTTGCTGACGAAGGCGTAAGGTCAGAAATCCGTGGATATGCTGACAACGCACAGGCAAGCGCAGACAGTGCACTGGCAAGCAAGTCAGCGGCGGCAACAAGCGCATCAAACGCTTCCGCATCTGCATCACAGGCGGTGTTAAGTGCACAGTCGGCACAGTCGGCAGAAACCGGGGCAACAGCATCTGCTCAGACAGCAAGCACTAAAGCATCCGAGGCTTCCACATCTGCACAGTCAGCGGCATCGAGCGCACAGACCGCAACGGATAAAGCTACCCTTGCGACCAACAAAGCACAGGCGGCATCAGAATCTGCATCACTGGCAACCGCAAAAGCAAATGCGGCGGCAACATCTGAAACCAATGCGGCGACATCAGCGCAGACCGCAACCACTAAGGCATCCGAAGCGGCGGCGAGTGCTGCTTCTGCACAGGAATACGATGAATCCGCACAGCGGAGCGCAGTCAACGCACAGGGAAGTGCAACGGCGGCGGCGGCATCCGAAGCACAGGCACAGCATTACGCCGAAAACGCATCTGCATATTTAATGACCGACACCGAAGCAACTAACCTTTTTGACATTGCGAAAGGAGAGGCATAATGAGCAGAACTTATGAACAGCTTGAGCCAGTGATTAGCGCACTGGACGAGCG
>Ga0326512_10000184_pt1 | contig 54009 bp, 74 predicted proteins | sample 1_2617_0518_D_FD_203652 | JGI IMG/M metagenome (GOLD analysis project Ga0326512, IMG submission 203652) | Bovine rumen microbial communities from UC Davis, California, United States - 1_2617_0518 | ecosystem: Host-associated > Mammals > Digestive system > Stomach > Rumen | place: USA...
GTTCCCCCGCTGGGTGGGGCCGCGAAACGGGTGGGGGCGTACTATTGTTCGTGATACATCTGTTCGCAACACAGCCCAGAATCCCGCTCTGACCTGGGCTTACTCCGTGTGCTCGACGATCGAACGCGACGCGGCCGGCGTGCACGCCTCGCAAGGTTGACGCGGCCGCGGCGCGTGCTAGGGTGCACGTAGCGCGGGCAACGTAGCCCGCCGGGACGCCGGCACACAACCGGCAGGAGGTGACACCATGAGCAACTTCTATGGGCAAGCATGGACCGAGGACCGCACGAGCGCCACGCCGGCGACGCGTTGCGGGCATAGGTCCATCAACGCGAGCGCGCAAAGCTACGACGGCTCCATCATCACGCGCCTGGAATACGACAAGGCCGGCGCGCTGATCGTGACTATCGACATTGCACGCGGTAGCGCTATGCACGGCGAAACGGTCTACCGCGGCCCGCTCGATCAGTTGACCGCATGCATCAATCAGTAACGAGCCGAGGAGCGAGGAGGCTACATCATGTTGTTTGAAGACTACATCCGAGAAGTTGAGGCGGACGCGCGCGAATGGATCGAGGATAACCGGGACTATATCGACCGCAACGCGGACATGGTCGACGAGCTTTGGACTGTCGACAGCGTAACCGGCAACGGGTCCGGGTCCTACACCTTCAGTAGCGCGGCCGCGTGGGATAACGTCGCTGGTAGCGGTTGGCTTGATTGTCTGCTGTTCGATGAGTCGTTTATCTCCGAACTTGAAAACATGGGCGAGACGATCGGCGAACTGTTCGCACGCGGGCCCGAAACGATCGACGTTACCGCGCGGGTTTTGGCGCTCTATCACGTCGACTTTGACGCGATCATGGCGGACGTTTTCGACGACGACGAAACCAACGACGGCGAAACCGAGGAGGCATAACAGTGGCACGCGCTATCTTCACCACGCCGGAGGCCGTCGACTTCACGGCGACACGCGACGACGGCGCCCGCGTTCACGTGTTCTTGCCTATCACGCGGGCAAACGTCTATTACGTCCGGCGCATTATTCGCAGGTTTGCCCGCAATGGCTACCACGTTCACACGGCGATCAACCATAACGGCCGCCTGTTGTGCAACGTGTTTGGAAGCGACATCTACACGCAAACGAGGAGACGTGAGGAGGCATAATCATGTTAGCTCTTGCATGCCCTGATTACTACACGCCCGAACAGATCGCCGACATTATCGCGAACACTTGCGACGAATACGCTCCGGCGCGAGGCTATACGATGACCGAACACGACGGGCGCAAGCGCTTGGAGGTTATCGCCGAAATGGTCGACGCGTTGCGCGACAACGTACCGCCGGCCATGCGCATGCAGTTAACGCACATTGAAACGTTTACGGCAGTTTCCGAAGTTCTCGAATGGGACAACAACCACACCGAAAACATAGCTTTTGCGTTGGCGTTCGGCGATTCTAGCACAGTTCTTGACGCGCTTTTGACGGTCCACTATTGCGGGCAGTCGTACGCAATAGGCCGGCGCGCGCAACGCCCCGAAACGGCCCGATAACTACCAACCAACGAACGCGGGCACGAGGCCCGCGGAATGGAGGCCAACAATGCTACTTGCAAAGATCGTCGACACGAAAACGGGCCGCAAAGAATTGTTAATGAAACGGCACGCGTGGCACATGTGCCCGTATGTGTTGGGCTATAAAACAGCATGCGCATATTGGGAAACCCGTCTTGACTTGTTCATGTTTGCATGTGACGTTTCGGGCATTGACTGCAACACGGCGGAATGGGTCGACGGGTCGACGGGTGAAGTGCTTACTTTTTGGGACTTATGCGACGAAGAATCCGAACTTTTCGAGATGGAGGCGTAATAATGCAGAATGGGATTCATGGGATAATTGCTTCCCTTGTAACTACGCGGACCCATACAGCAAGCGGTATTTGCCATATATAACGGCCGCGTCTATTATTCCGATTGTCGCAAGTGGTACACCATCGACGGCGAATACTACGAGCAGGGCGACGTTAACCACGAATGTGTTAGTATCGCCCGCATGAGCTAACGAGGAGGACGGGCGCATGGATCCGTTACATTATGCATTTATATGCATCGCGTTATGGGTTTTAGGCATGGCCGGCGCGCTGATAGCATGGCGCGCGCTATACCGGATCTATGAGCGATGGAAAAAGGAACGAGACGCGGCCGCGGCCGTCGCGAGGATCGAGGAACAACGCCGGCGGATTGACAAGCAACTGCATAACAATTAGAACGCGGGCCCGGTTCACGCCGGGCCTTTTTTACGTCCTGGACAATAAGCGCGATCAACCCGCGCCCCTGGACGACGCCGGCGCGATTCTCGCCGGGCGCGCTCCATCATCCACGCCGGCGCGATCCTTGCGCCGGTTTTTTCGCGTCCCGGGCGGCTCCAGGCGGACGCCGGCGCGCTGGATCGTAAGCGCCTCGGATTGTTGGGGCGCCTGCCGGCTGATCTTCAACGCGGGCGGCCGTATGGCCTCATATGCGCGCCTCATGCGTGCAAGCTATTGCCCGATAGCGTTTAGAGCCGTTGTGACGCCCTATAAGGCCGCGTTTCGTATCGTATGGTGTAGTTTATCGGTTTCGTGCGAACGCGGGCGCATACGCCGTTTCAGGCCGTCTGGTTGACTTTTCGCAGGTCAGATGCGGTTGTGTAGATTCTGTGGAGGCTCCGACCGTAAACACGAGTTAACTTTTGGCGTCTCCCCAGCTCATAAAGCGTTTTTTCAGCGGCGGCGAAAAGTCGATATGAACACGGACCCCGTGACCCCCCAGGGGAAATTTCGCGCCGAAAAAATTTTTCCGGCGGCGGCGGAAAACCGATATGAACACGGGCGCCGTCACCCCCAGGTGCGGCGCGCCCCCGCGCGTCCCATGGTATCATATCCGCCGACGCGGCGAAACGGGGAGCCGCCTGACGATGGAGAGCGAGGTCCACCATGATAATCGACTTGGAAACCATGACCCAGGAGCAGTACGAGGCGTACCGCGACGAGTGCGACGCCCGGAGCTCGGCCGAGTTCCGCATGCGGCGGGAGCTGTGCGGCATCGAGCTGGCGGAACTTGCCGACGAGCTCGGCGTGCGGATCGACACCGCGAAGCGCTGGGAGAACCCGAACAAGGGCATGCCGCCGAGCGTCCGCGCGTGGGCCTACGTCGACTCGGCCTACGCCGCGCTGCTTGACGCGGTCGGGGCGGCTGTGCAGCAGGTCGAGGACACAGCGGATGCGCTCGGCGAGCCGAGGGAGGTCCACGTGGCCTACAGGCGCGGCAACCAGCCGGCCCGCGACGGCCTGACGGTGGGCCGCTCGAACGCGGTCGCCAGGGCGTCTGCGCTGGCGCTGACGGTGCTGGGCTACGCGGCCACGGCCGAGTGGGCCGACGAGGGCGCGGCGGGTCTCGCTGCGAGGGCGCCGAGGAAGTAGCCCCGGAAAATGAAAAGGCCCCGACCGTGGTGGCCGGGGCCGATTTTCCGAGCGATTTTCCGAGCTGGGACGCCCCCGCGCGATTTATTTATCCGGGATGAAAAGCGCCCGAACGATTTTCCCGGCGATTTATCTGCCTGAAACTAAATCTGTCGAAACGATTTTCCCGCGAAACGATTTTCCCAGATGATTTTTGCGGGGTTGATTTTCCCAGGACGATTTCCGCGCGATGATTTCCTGCGGGACGATTTTCGGAAGGAGCGATTTCCATGTCGATGTTCTCCCAATCCGACTACGCCTACTTCTACGAGGACGGCGCCAGAATGTACCACGCCGCCACGGGCGAGGTCGAGCTGACCGATGAGTACAACTGGGATTCCGAGGCGGCTGATTTGCTGCGCGACGCCAACTGCTCGGTCGGCATGCTCGAACCCTACGCCGGAATCTTCGTCACCCACGACGGCGAAATCCGCGACGCCCAGTACCGCATGCTCGCGATCTCCATGGACGTCTAGGGATTCGCGCCGGGCGATTTCGCCGCATGCGATTTCGCTCCCACATACCTCGCCGCGCCGTCGCCGAACTCAACGTTGCGGTCGAGCCAGTCGAACAGGTCGAGGCACTTGGCGAAGGCGCGTGGCCTGGTGCACCCGAGCATGTGCGCGACCGATTTCCACCCCGCCCCCCACAGCCACCGCTCGGCCACAGCCTCGGCGACCCGCGTGGAGTAGAACCGCGACGCTATATCCACGGCCTGGAAGGCCATCTCGATCGATTCCTCGTCGCCGTCCTGGGCGTGCTCGAACACGGTCGCGGCGCTCATGACGCCCCGCCGCCGCACATCGGGCAGCGTGGGACCGAGAACTCGAACGTCACGTCCTCGCTGCTTCTGTCGAATACCCCGACCAGGAACTCGCCCTGTTCGGAGCCCAGGATGACCATGGTTCCCGCCCCGTCGACCTCGGTCTCGATGTGCTTTCCGTTTCCGCAGTACTCGCAGCTCATGATTGCCTCCTAACGCTAAATCTCTGCATCATGCAGCCTGCGACTGACATGTTGCGCCCATATCCGAGCGCGCCTGTGTACGCTAGGACGCATCCCCGGCTTCGATCCTCGCGATTTCGTGCGCCAACCGCCTCGCATCGCCCAGGGCCATTCGGTAGACCTCCCGGTCGCGCTCGCATTCCGCCAAGTCCCGCGCCAGCGATTCGTTCTCGCGTTCGAGCCTGTCCACGCGCTCCTGTAGCGCCTCCGCCCTCTCGTGCCATACGTGACGCCCGTCCTGCATCTTGCCGATGTGTGCCTTGAGCGAGCGGTTCTTGGCGTGGGCGGCTTCGAGGTCGGCGGTCAGCTTGTCATTCATGCGCTTCTCGTCCGCGTAGAAGTCCTTCAAGCTGTCGATTGCATCCGTGACCATCAGGCTCGGTTCGCAATAACCGTCCGTTCGCGGATAACGCATGATTCCTGCCGTGTATCCGCCGGGCTTGACGGCTTCGATTACGCATTGATGAACCTGGTCTTTCCAATAATCGCGCTCGGCGGTCAGGTCGTCCACCTGCTCCTGCATATCGGCGAACTCGTCATCCAGCGACGCCCTGCCGCGCATGAACGCGTCGCGCTCGGTGATTGCCGCCTGGCGGTCGAGCCAGCCGAGCACCTTGTCCATCGGCACCGAAATCCACCTGGTCTTTATGTTCGCGGACTCGGGCCACATCGCCGTGCTCGTAGTGTGCGTGTAGTACTCCATCACGTCCACTTCCAGCTGCTCGCGGCTGTCCTCCTCGCCGTCTTGCCGTTGATTTGCAGCCGTTTCCCCGTCGTTCTTGTAGTTGTTCACTACTCCACCTCCAGAATCCTCTCGGCGTACCTGTGCACGTCGAGCCGCACGGGACGCCCCCCGCTGTCGGCCACCAGCTCGCCGTACTCCATCAGCAGCCGCTCGACCTCGCGCGTGCGCTCGAATCGGCGCTCCTGTTCAGCGCCGACCTTGACCACGGCGTAGCCGCCCATCGCGGCGAGACCGCCCGCCATCGCGGCGAGTATGTGCGTAAGCACGCTCATGTCAACCTCCTCTGCTTGCTGCATATAGGCCAGAACTGGCAGTACTGGCAGCGATGCGGGACGTACCGCCCATCGCAGTCGCTCGCTATCTTGCCGAACATATCACTCCCCTTCCCCGCGCAGCCGTTGGGGTTGCGCGTCAACCTTGCGTTTTGCCCATGAGCAGAAGTCGTTTTCATCCACGTCAAACAGGGCGCCGTATGCCAGCTCGCCAATTGCAAGGCAATGCGGTTCGGTATAACGCCGTCCGTTGTTCGTGCCGTCGTGGTAATACTCGCAATCGCGGCAGCGCACGATTTCCTCGCCTGTGAAGTGATAGCCGTATACCGTCGTTTCCTCGATGCCGAACTTTTCGATTATCTGCGCAGCAGCGCCATCTTCTCCGACGTTCACGATGTACTCGGTCATGCGTCCACCTCCAACATCATCTGCCTGTCGAGCACAGCACGCCTGTTGACAGGAATATGCTCTTCCCACTCTTTCAACGTCAGCGCATCGATTGGATTCCATTCCCATTCTGGGCATTTGCGAGCTACCCATATCTGCATATCGGTCATACACTCTTCATGCTCGCTGCACCAGTTCGCATCTCCGCATACCATGAATGAGCAATGGCGACAGTTGTGCGGATTGCTCATTCCGCATCACCCCTCAGCCATTTGAGTTGCGCGGTTCCGTCACAATCACAATGAGCACCGTAAAGCGCACAACTATCACAGAATCCATCACATGAAATTTTCGATAACGTCTGTGCCGCCTTCTCAGGCGAACCGAACAACTCGAACCATCGTGAGCCGTTGTTTGCTTCAAGTTCTGCTATGCGCTGTTCCGCTGCCGTAAGTTGCTTCTTACCTTGCATGATGATTCGCTTGCATTCATCAACGGTTAGCTTGCTCATCGCTTCACCGCCTTCCCCATACAAGCGAGTCCCAAAGCTCTGTAAGCGGTTCCGAGAAAGTCATCATTGCTATGATTGCTATAGTCGCGAGCACGGCCAGCAAAATCGCGTATTCGAATTTGCCAATCATCGCTTCACCGCCTTCCTGACGAACGCACGGCAATCATGCTCCACGTCGATTAGCGTCCACTTGCCAGCAATCAGGCACAGCCCGTCGTGGGTGCAGTGCAGGCAGTCCTTGCACCTAGCCATGCTCCACCGCCTTTCTCCCGCAGTTCGGACAATGCTTCGGCTTGATTCCTCGGTCATATCTGAACGACCATCCGCATGCGCTGCACATGTACGCCCATGTGTCCTCTGGCGCGTCGGGGATTCCGTCATGCAGGTAATCCCAATCTGTTTCCATCTCGCACTCCCCGCCACCCTCTGGCACGTACACCACGCCGCCGATTCTATGCGGCTCATTAGGCGCGTCGAGCACTTCTTGAATCCTGAATGGCAGCAGCTCGGGTGCCGTGTAGTTGAAGTCAATCATCGCTTCACCCGCCTCAGCCGTTCGACAAGTTTATCCAACGCGTCGATTGTCGCTTTGCTTAGCTGCTCGCGCAGCTGCTCCCATCGCGTTCTCAGTGCGCTCATCGCTTCACCCTCTTTATGCAGATAGTCCACCATTGGCAGTATTGGCACCTGTGCGGGACGTAACGCCCGTCGCAATCGCTCGCTATCTTGGCGTTCATCGCTCCACCGCCTTCTTTTCTCTGCCCCACGAACAACCTGGGTAAATCACGGGTGCGCATGAGATGTTTACCCCGAACTGCTCGCATCTCCTGAAATTCTCGTCCTCGACGTTGTACTGGCACGCCCCGCAACTGAGAGCCACCGTCGTTTTCTTCTTGCGCCTGTGGCGTCTGATGGCGTTTTTGAGGCCGTTCCAAACGACGCTGAAAATCATCACGGCCAATGTCGCAACGATTGCGAGAACCATCGAAATCCCGATGCCGAAAACCGCCAACTCGAAAACGCTTGCCTGGCTCCAATCCATCATCGCCCCACCGCCTCCCCGCAGAGCCTCTTTTGGCTCGCGAGAGAGTTCGCCCACTCGCTGAAAACCCAGCTCTCGCCGTTGTTGCATGCATCCATGTTCGAGACGGCGAACATCTCGCCGCAAGCTCGGCATTTCAAAATCGTCAGGTCACGTTCGAAGTCGTCGGCCATGACGATGTCGCTCGACCCGCAAGCTGGGCAACAGTGGTCGCTCATCGCTTCACCGCCTTCCGAATCTTGAATCCGCAATGAGGGCAATAGTTCTGCTTCATGAGCCAATCGTCGGCGTAGTAGTCAAACGTCGTGTCGCAGTTCGTGCAACGGAACCACACATCGCCCATGCCCTCGGACTCGTTCATGTTGTCCTCGATAACGAACTCGCACTCGCCGCCACCCAGCGTCGCGTTCAGCTCATCGGCGATTGCCTGCCAGTCGTAGCTGTACTCGGGAAGCGCGGTAGCTTCTGGCATGTCGTAGTCGGCTGGGAGGTCGTGCCAGTGCTTCTCGACGGTCTCTCTCACCTGCTCGGCTGTCAGCTTCCCGCCGCCCAGCGTCGCGGCGATTGCCTGCTCGGGCGTTAGCCCCGTCACGATGAGCGTGCCGTCCATGCTCTCGGTCGCCGTGTGCGGGTCGGTGTAGTAGGCCCACGTGACGCTATGCTGGTCGCTGACGTAATCCTCGCCGCGCTCGTCCAACAAGCGCCGCAATTCGTCTGTCGCGTTAGTCATCGCTCCGCCTCCTTCTCGAAAACGGCCTTGCGCAGCGTCTCGACGGCCTCGTCGTACGCCGCCACGCTCTCGTCGCTCAGCTTCTCACCCACGTGCGCCCATACAATCGAGCTGAACCCTTCGAGGTAGCCGATTGCGCGAGCGGCCTTCTCCTTGTCGGTCATCCGTCCGATCCCTCCAATCTCTCGCCGCACCACGGGCAGAACCGCACGTGCTCGCGCCGCCACGGCGTCACATGGTCGAGGTACTTGGTCATCCACTCGTCGTCGCAGTCGCGCCGCCCCAGCACCCAGCCACCTGGCTCGGGCCACTGGAACTCATAGCCGCTGTCCTCGTAGCGCCGCAGGCTGAACCCCTCGGGCATGAGGGCGCATCGGTGTGTGGCGAACTTCGGCTTCGCGCGCCTCATTCGCCAACTTCCAATCCCAGGGCCTCCCACGCCCTGTCCGCATCGCAGCTCGGGCCGTTGGCGTATCGGCATCTATCGCAGTCCCCGTCCCAGCACTTCGGCATGACGCGCACCAGCGATTCCAGCTCCGCCACGCGCTGCTCAAGCTCGCGGATGCGCTTGCCCTGCTCGATTAGCTGCATTCCCTGCTCGTGGTTCGCGTCCATGTACGCCGCCTCCTTTTCGCGCAGTTCTTCGATGACGCGCTCCTGCCTGTTGATTTCGGCGCAGAGCTTGCCGTTCACGTCCTTGAGATGGTCGATTTTGTCCAGCAGGCTCGCGTTGTAGCCTTCGAGCGTCCGGACGCGCTCGTGGAGGTCTCCATCCCCGAAGCTCACGCGATCACCTCCCTCATGTCGTAGATTTCCATGCCCGGGCGCATCCCGCCGCGCTCGGCGTCCCGCATCATCGCCAGCGGGTCGGCTGCGTGCTTGGCGCAGTCGTACACTCGGCATACGGTCGGCCGCGCGTCGTAGGCCATGCAGCGATTGTCCGCATCGAGCAACGGGCAGCGCATGTCCAGCGTGCCAGGCTGCTCGGGCTCGATTTCCAGCTTCCGTGCCGCGTGGCGCAACGCGACTGTCTCATGCGGGAACAACGGTAAGAACCTCCCGCAGCACTCGCCGCACCCCTCGTGCGTCCCTCGCGCCGAGTAGCAGTCGCTCGCGCCCTGGGTTTGCAGGAGCGCGGCGTGCACGGATTCGGCTAGAGTCGCCATGTGTCCACCTCCTCAGTCCAGCACTTCGCACGACTCGTTGTAGAACGTCCGCACGAAGCGCTCCTTTTTTCCGTCCTCGTATTCCACGGTGATGCACGCGATCTTGCGGCCGTTCAGCGAGAAGAAGAACTCGCGATCGAGCTCGCGCGGGTCGGAGAACCGCACGGACAGCACGCACGGCGCGTCGCCCTCGGGCACGCTCACCCTGCGCTCCCCCAGCTCCACCCACCTGGTCTCGGGCATGTCCTCGCGCATCCACGTGCCCATCTAGCGCGCCGCCTTCGTGAACTCCCTAGCGTGCTCGGCCATGTCGCGCTCTATCTCGCGGATGAGCTCGATAGCGCCCTTCAGGTCGGTCTCCACGTCGGCGTGCAGCTCCTTGGGCGCGTTTTTGGCGATCCACTCGATGGCCGATGCGAGCGTGCCGTGGTAGCTGTCCAGGGGCACCCAGTCCGATTCGCCCTTGCGCTCGCCGCCCTTGAGCACCTTGTACTGCCACACCCGCCAGTTGAGCGAGTCCATGCGCCGTACCTCGTAGGTTTCGAGCACCCTGATTGATTCCATTGCTTCCTCCAAGTGCTTCAAATGGCCGTCACGCTCCCGTATTCGCCCGTGACGGCTCGATTGTGTCTCTTGTCGATAAGTTATCCGTCTAGCGCCCTATCGCGCCCTCAGCGGCTCCCTGCCCGCTCGTAGCGGACGCCGTGCAGCTCGATGGCGACGATGCGGCCGTCCCGCATCTCCCAGGCCTCGTCGGGGTCTAGGCGTATGAAGTCCACGCCCGCGTAGGTCAGCGTGCGCAGCTCCGAGGTGTCCATGCCGTCGTAGGCCGGCGGCACGTCTATGTGCGTCGGGGACTTCGCGTGGGTCGGCTCGGTGAGCTCCCCGCGCTTGCACAGCGGTTGGTCGTAGCCCATCACTTCCCCCCTTTCAGCCCCAGGAGCCAGTCGGCGCTCACGTCAAGGCACCTGCACAGCTTGGCGAGCGCCCATGCGGACGGGTTTCGCTCCCCCCTCGCGAGCGCGAGCGCCGTGTTGTAGTGGATTCCCGACTCGGACGCGAGCCGCTTGACGGCCATGCCCCTTGAGTCCATGGCCTTGCGGACCCGCTTCCCCAGGGCGCGGGTGAAGTCATCGGGCGCTGGGTCGTTGATCATCTCGAGACCTCCTCTATGTCGATGCGTATGCCCGGAATCCTGCTGTAAATCTTCGTCGCTCGCTCGCTGAAGACCTGGCAGTCGTCCTCCCACCATCCGAGCTTGGTCATGATGTCCTTGAGCCCCTTCTGCAAGTTGTCGGTGTCGGGCTTGTCCACGTGTGGCTCGCCGTCGGCATGGCCGTCCGCGGGGAAGCACCACGTGACGTCGAGCAGGACGGCGCCGGGTTTCGCGATGGGCTTCTCGGGTCTCCACGGCTCGATGTGCGCCCAGAGCGCGTCGCGCGCCCTCTCCCAATTCGCCGACGGGCGGAACTGCGGGCGGTACTTCCCCGTCCTCTTGTCGCGGACCACCGACACCTGGTGCTCCTGCTGCGTCGCGGTCGGCGGCTCCATCGCGATGAAGAAGTGGTAGCTATCCGCCATCGCTAGTCACCGAGATCCATGACGGTTTGCGTCGGGTAGATGACCACCCCGACCGACTGCCCCGTCATGCGCGCGAGGTTCGGGATCTGTCCCCACGAGTCGTAGTCGAGCTCGAACGTGATCGTCGCCTTCTTCGCGTCGATGTTCGTCTTCGTCATCGTCGCCGTGATTTCGATTTGGTTCATTTCGTCTCTCCTTCGCTTTCTTTTCGATTCGGGATTCGGGGGTTGGGGGCTCCCTCACTGCGTAGGGAGGGGAGTGGCGTGAGCGTTAACGCCACTCCCTCACGCAGGGAGGGGGGGATACCCCCTTTATATAAGGGGTGTTTTCCCTGGGTCATCCAATGTAGGGAGAACCGAAACGTCGTTTATGGGTTCTCCCTGTTCCCTGGGTGTCTCAACGAGAGTCAGCAGCTTGCTCTTCTTGTCGCCCGCGACGCTCTTCGTTTTCTGCACCGGGCACCACGACGAGTTGCGGTCCTTGCTCCACTCGTCGACCTTGCTCCGCGTGACTTCGATGCCCTCGATGTCGGGGAAGCAGTCGTACACGTTCGTGACGGTCGGCTCGTTGCCTAGCTCCTCGCAACGCCTGAGCGCGGCCGTGAACGCCTCGGCTATCGCCTTGTGAGCCTTCTCGGCCTTGGCACGGTTCGCCTCGGCCGCCTTCTTCGTGTCCTCCTCGGACCAACCGCGGCGTCCCCTGCCCTTGCCTTTCGCGCTTTGCTGGTCTAAACCGGCCTCCCCGCATTCCGCGAGCGCGTCGTCGACGACGTGCAGCGGCCAGTCGAACCACGCGCTCACGGGACGGAAGTGAGGGAACTCGCGAAGCGTCCCCTCGATTCTCCACGCGGTGAGCGCCCCCTGCGAAGCCTTGGCGTTCTCGGCCGCGGCCTTGAGGTCGGCCGCTTGCTCGTCCATGTCCCCGAGCGCCATCCACTCGAGCACAGTCGGCAGCGCGTTTGCCTCGACCTTGCGCGTCACGTCGGGGAGCGCCGCCCATGCGTCGGCGCACCCCATGTCGACGGCGGCCGCCCCGCACATACCGCAAATCTTGTCGTTCACATGCTTCCACTTCGTCCCCTCGTCGGCGTCGAGCTCGACCATGTCGATGATGGCGTCGGGGTCGCGCCCGAACACGCCCGACCCGCTCGCGCGGTCGATGGCGCGCTTGTCGGCCTGGCTTCCCTTGGAATGGTGGTGGCAGTAGATCGCCGACACCCCCGCCTGGTCGCACAGCTCGTCGAAGAGGTTCGCGAACGCCGCCATGTCGCCGGCGCTGTTCTCATCGCCCGTGATGACCTTGTAGATCGGGTCTATGACCACGACCTCGGTCCCGTGCTTGAGGCAACGCCTCACGAGCTTCGGGAGCAGCTTGTGCATGGGTTGGGCCTTGCCCCGCAGGTTCCATACGTCGATGCGCCCCGCAGACGGCGTCGCGCCGAGCGCTTCGTACATGTCGTTGAAACGGTTGAAGCACGAGTCCTCGTCGAGTTCCAGGTTCACGTACATGACCTTGGACTTCCTGCACCTGAACCCGAACCACTCGCGCCCCTCCGCGAAAGCGATGCACAGGTTGATGAGCGCGAAGCTCTTGCCCGCCTTCGACGGGCCGCTCACGAGCATCTTGTGCCCGACGCGCAGCATCCCCTCGATGAGCGCGGGCTTGAGCGCCGGCAGGTTGTCACCGAGCATGTCGGTCAGCTCGACCACGTCGGGCAGCTCGTCCGTGGCCTCCTCGTACCACTCGCACCATTCATCCCAGTCACCCGCGCCCTGGTTCAGGCATGCGAGGAACTGGCGCCGTCCCTGGCGCCTGACGCCCGGCATGCGGCACATGCGGCTGGCGTTCTTGTTGGCCTTGTCGACGGCGATTCCGTTCTTCTCGCACCTCGCGTAGAGCGTTTCCACGCGCTCGCGGTACTGCTTGGCGTCCTCGGCGTCGACGCGCACGATGGCGTGCAGGCTCTTGTTTCCCGAATCGACCATCGCGGCGATTGGCAGGTTGAGCTGCTTGACGATTGCGGCGAACTTGCCCTGGGGCATCTCGTCGGACTCGAGCAGCGCGAAGCGGTGGGCCGTCACGTTTGCGTTGCCGACGCCCGCTCCGTCGAGCGGGTTGAACCTGATCCACGCGCCCGACTCGTCGTGCAGCGTGGAGGAAAGCCCGCCCTCGAGGCCCGACTTCCCCACGGCCTCGTACACGTCGCCCATCGTGCGCGTGTACACGCCTCGGGAACCGGGCTTGTACTTCACGGTGCCGTCCGCGCGCTGCTCCTCCTCGTAATCGCACACGTACCCGATGCGCTCCGACGGCTCGAACAGCGCCGACAGGAACGATTGCAGCTCCTCGACCTCATGGCCTTCCGGGTACATCGGGTGCACGTCGGCATCGTACTCGCCCACGCTCGCGGCGTCGACCAGCACGGGATCGTCCTCGACGTTGCCGCCGATGACGGAGTCCCACGAAAGCGCCCTGTGCGGCTTGTCGTGCTCGTCGGACCACGTTCCGCGCCAGCCGCGCTCCTGCGCGAGCTTGACGATGGTGCCGCCCGTGACGGGGCTCCCGACGTTGCGCCCGAACGTCGACCACTTGTAGGACAGCTTCTCGAGCCGCTGCTCGTGGTCGTGGCGCACGTCCCTCGAAGTCCACGCGCGCGCGGTCGCCTCGTCGTAGCCCTCGTGGTGGAGCGCCTGGATGACGGCGAGCCAGTCATCGTAATGGAGCCCCGACGGGTCTATGGCGTCGAGTGCTTCCATGAGGTCGTAGCCGCTCATGCCACCTCACCCCTCGGGTCGTACGTCTTCGGGTCGACGCCTCGCAGCCTCCACGGCTTCCAGCCGCATGCGGCCAGCTTGCCTATCATCGCGTTCGCGGCCTCGAAGCTCCACGTGCCGACATGTTGGAACCCGAACTTCTCAAGGCACCGTATTTGCTTCGGCGTGGCGAGTCTGCTGTCGACGCGCGCCATGAGCGCGTCTATGAACGCTGACGCTTGCCCCGCGTTCTCGATGCCGTCCGATGCCACCCCGAACTTCTCGATGGTCTTGCGCTGCGCGTCGGTGACGTCGCCGTACTCCCAAAGCTTCGTGGGCACGTAGTTCTCGAGGTCGAGTTCCTGGATCGAAACCGCGAACTGGAGCGGGTCGACGAGCTTGCTCTTCTTCTTCCGTTGGGCTGCGAGCTCCCGCGCAAGGGCTTCCTCGCGCTCGGCCCTCACGTCCCGTTCCGCCTCGTCGGCGAGCTCTTCGAGGTCGTACTCGCCTTCGCCCTCCTCGAGCATGGCCGTCATCTTCTCGGCGACCTTCGGGTCCCGTCCCAGCAGCGACGCCGGCCGCGCCAGGTCGTGCTTCTCGGTCATCCATAGGAAGTCGAGCAGCAGCAGGTGGTCCTTGCCAGGCGATAGCCTCGTCCCGCGCCCGACCATCTGGCAATTGCCTACGATTGCAACTTTGCCGTTACGTCGCGTTACAAGTGTTCCAAGTTCGTTTTCGACACACCAGCACATTTCATCGGTATGCTCTTCATTTACCCACGTTGAATGCTTTCCGTGCGCTGAGCCGACCTTCACAAACTCCGTTTTCTTGATATGCAGATACCAAAGGTCTGACTTCCGTACTTCATTAGCCTTTTCCACTGATACGCTTGCTCTGTAGCCACGCTGAATGCCCATCATTTGCAGGCGCTCGATAAACGTCTTGTTGCCTTTACCGATGTGATAAGTAGATTCCCAATGCTTGTTTCCGTCTCCGTGGTATATGGCTTCGAGCATGACGGCGAACTGTCTTGTAGTCATATCGAATAGTCTCGGGCTTAAATCCTTGGACAACCATGGTTCAAGCCTCGCCCATCCAGTAAGGTGCTTATCTCGACCGCGCGGCTTGCCTTTTGAGATAGTCCATACGACGAGATCGCTACCGACGTTGAAGTGGGTTTCTTCCTTCGTTCTCTTGCGGATATGCTTTCCAAATTTAAAACCGCAGTCTTTGATGCATTCTTCGATTTCGACGCAGTATTCGACTTGATGTGACCCCTGCGTGATGGTTATGGCGTTGTTTGCCTTGTTTATGCTCCCGTCGGTCATGACCCATCCGATAAAGGTAAGCTCCGCATCTGTCAGCGGTACACCCGGGAAGTCGTTAGCTACACCGCAGACGGGTAGGTATGCGCCATCTTTGAGCTTTGCTAGGTCTTGCGCTTCTTTGAACTTCCATCCCGTACGCCTCTTGTGGTCGTAAATCATACGATGATGATTGGTCACACGGATGTCAGTCGATTGTCCTTTGATAGAGCAGAAGAACTCGTCGGGTTCTAGCGGTCTCCGCACTTTTGCAATTGCTGGCACGAACTTCGTTTTGCCGGTGTCTTTGTCAAAAGCCAAAACTTCTTCGCCGATTTCGACATCTCTTTTCCAGCCGTCGTGGGTGAGGACTTCTGTTTGCTCGTCGAGGCAGTAGAGCCCCCGCGACTTCGTGGGGCGGAGCACCGCGACGCAGTCGACGGCGGGGCAGTCCCAGCCCTCGGTGTAGAGCATCGAGTTGCACAGCACGTCGTACAGCCCGTGCTCGAACGCGTGCTTCTTGCGGGCGCGCTCCTCGGCCGTATCGTAGCCGCTCGCCGCTACGGCGCGCAGCCCCGCGCGGTTCAGCTCCTCGGCCATCCGCTCGGCGGTGGCCACGAGCGGCAGGAAGCACACGGTCTTCTTCCCCGCGCACTCGTCGGCCATGACGCGCGCGATCTCGGGCAGGTAGGGGTCGAGCGCGCTTCCCAGCTCCCCCGCCTGGTAGTCGCCGTGGGATACCTTCACGGCGGTTAGGTCAATCTCGAGCGGCAGGCATTTCGCCCTGATCGGGACGAGGTAGCCGTCGGCCACGGCGCGAGCGAGCGGGTACTCGAAGGCTATGGAGTCGAACACCTCCGAGAGCCCGCGCCTGTCCGCGCGGTCGGCCGTGGCCGTGACCCCCAGCAGGAAGCCGCCCCCCTCGGCGTGGCGCTCGATGATGCGGCGGTACGAGTCCGACACCGCATGGTGCGCCTCGTCCACGATGAGCACCCTGTAGTCCTCGAGCGGGAACTCGTCTAGGCGCTGGCCCTGCATGGTCTGCACGCTGCCGACGACGAGCGGCGCGCACGTGCCGTCGTCGTCCCACCTGCTGCCCGCCTTCTCGATCGCGGCGGGAATCCCGCACATCGCCGAGAGCCTGGACGCCGCCTGCTCTATGAGCTCGCCGCGGTGCGCGAGGACGAGCACGCCGCTGCCGTTCTCGACGGAGCGCCGCGCCACATCCCCGAACACCGTGGTCTTGCCCGTACCCGTTGCCATGACGAGCAGCGTCGAGCGCCTGCCCTCCGCCCACTCGCCGCGCACGGCCTGCACTGCCTGTTCCTGGTACCCCCTCAGCTCTACCATTCGTCGGCGGCGGCTGTGTCCTCGCCGCCGTCCTTGACGATTGGCTTGCCGTCCGCGGGAGCGTCGGCGGGGTCGAGGTAGCGCGCCACCGAGTTGATGGTCTTTTCCTCGCCGTCCTGGGTGTAGCTGTAGTGCTCGAGCTCCACCCATCCCGACTTGCCCACGATGTTGTCGAACTCGCGCAGGTTCAGCTCCTCGCCGTGCTTGCGCATGCCCAGCGCCAGGAAGAACTGGCACAGCTTCCACTCCTGCGAATCGTCCAGGTAGAAGTTGTTGGTGACGTCGGACACCTCCGAGCCCGTGCCCACGCGCAGCATGACCTTCGCCATGGGGCACGCGGGTATCTTGCCCGTGCCGTTGTTGTAAGCCTTCTCCATCGACTTGACGGTGAACGGGTACGCGCCCTCCGGCAGCAGCCTGAAATCGCCGCCGTCGTTCTTGATCGTGGAGTCCCAGCCTAGTGCGGTCATGTTCTACTTCCTTCCTCCCTAAAAGGGAATCTTGTACACATCGCCGCGGTCCTCGATGGTCGCGACGATCTTCTCCCAGTGCTTGAGCAGCGTGTTCTTGACGAAGTCGACCGAGTACTCCGAGATCGGGGTCTCCTCGGTGTAGTGGTTGTTCTTGCGCGACGCGACGGCGTCCCTCAGCTGCACCTCGCTAATCTGGTAGTCGGCCATGAGCTGGTGGAGCTGCGCGAACTCGGGCTCCGTGACCTCCTCGAACTTGAGGTCGGATACCTGCACTTCGGGAGTCTCCGTCGCATTCGCAGCGGCCTCCGCCACAGCCTGCGCCTCGGCCTCGTCCTCTGGGGTGACAGGCATCTTGGACTTCGCCTTCGGTTTTGAACCGTCCACGACCTTGTCCGCGATGGCCTGAAACTCGAACGGCAGCTCGTCGGCGAGCCCCAGCCGGTTCTTGGCGTCGTAGGCGGCGGTGTGCGTCGCGTACATGACGCGGCGCTTGCCGCCCGTGGCCTTGTACTTCTTGGTCTGCTCGTCCTTCATCATGTCGTTCTTGTAGTTCGCGAACAGCAGCAGGTCGCACCATTCCTTGATGATTGGCGCGTCCTTCTTTTGGAGCTTCAGCTCCCATCGGTCGTAGGCGCCCATCTCGTCGGGCTGCTCGAACTTGCGGATCTGGGCGTGCGCGAGCAAGAGCACGTTCTTACCCGAACCGGCAACTTTGTCGAGCGCCGATGTGAGCTTGCTGAATTCCTCGGCCAGGTACGTGTAGCCCTTGCCGTAGCCGGCATCCTCGATGCCCTTCCACTTCTTAACGGTCAGCACGTGCGCTATGCATAGCGCTTCTGCCGCATCTGCCGTGTCCACGACGAGCGTCCCGATCTCGGGCATCTTCGCCGCGGCTTCTATCTCGGCGAGCAGCCCGAGCCACTCGGTAGGCCTCGGCAACCGCGCCACGTCGTAGTGGCCGCTGCCGTCCTCGACGTCGATGAACACGGCGTTTGGCCATGCGCCCGCGAACGTGGTCTTGCCTACGCCCTCGACGCCGTAGCAAACCGCCTTGACGGGTTTGGCGCTGACGCCGCGCGTAATCGTGTAAGCCATGCGTGCACCTCCTTACTCTGAGTCGCCAAATGGAAGCTCTAGCGCTTGCAATGCGTCTTCCTGGCCGTCGCCGAGCATCAGCGAGCTCGTGATCGCCGCCAGCTGCGGCATGTCGCGCAGCGCCGGCAGGACCATCGCCTCCTTGACCACGAGCGCGGGAGTCGGCTCAACGGGCTCGGAGTCGTAGGTGATGACGGTGCAGCCATCGGGGCACTCGCCGGTGCTCGCGAACCACCACTCGGCGAACTGCGCGAGGTTGTCCTGCGCGAAACCGTCGGTCTCGGGGCGGACCTCCTCCATCCAGTCGGTCATCGCCTGGGCATCGACCATCTGGAAGCGCGTCACGCGCTCTGACGGCTTGCCGCCCTTCATCGTCATGAACGCCGCCTTCGGGTCGAACACCGTCGACCTCATGCGGTCGGTCCCTTCGGACCTGTACTTCTCCCTGAACTCGTCCTTGCATTCGCCCTCGAGCGCCTTCACGCGCTTCGCGAACTCCTTCTCGGTGGCCTTAGCGGCCACGAGCACGTCAAACTTGGTTGGCATCGCTTCCTCCTTCCGGGTTTTCTTCGTCTTCGAGCCCGTCATCTCCGGGCTCTTCGTCTTCGAGGTCATCGTCGTCTGGCCGGTTCCACGGCGCGAGCGGGTCGCCAGCCCACGTTCCAGGCGGGTAGTTGTCGTAGGCGCTCATACGCCCGCCTCCCCGCCCAGAGCCGAGGACAGCCTGCGCTTGAGCACCGTCTTGCGGCCCGCGGGCTTGAACGTGCCCTCGTGCACCGCGTCCCACGCGAGCCGCCCGAGCGAATCGCTGCGCTTGGCGAGCTCGGCTATCTCGGCGTCGGCGTCGGCCAGCTGGCCTTCCAGCTCGGCCGTCAGCCGTTCCAGCTCCGTCACGCGGTCGAGCGCCGCCTCGAGCGCTTCCGCGCACCCGTCGTAGGTGAACCGCTCGTTGTTCTCCACGTCGACCATGTAGACCGTCGCGCCCGAGCCGTCCACCAGCCCCAGGAAGCCGAGGCGCTGCGTGCCGTCCTCGCAGAGGAAGGCCTTCTCGCGGCTCATCGCTGGCTCCATTCGTGCGACTTGTTGTCGCGGTCGATGCCGAACACGCGCAGCAGCACGTTCCCGTCGAGCGACCAGCTCTTGTCCTCGTAACGGACAGACGCGTAGTCGAACCCCGCGTCGATGCAGGCGCTCTGGAACTTCTCGGCCGCGATGATCATGTCGCGGGTCACGTACATGGGCTCCATGCTCACCACCCCATCCAGATTCCCAGCGCCAACATCGGACCGAACGTCAACGTGAGCGCCACGCACGCCCAGTCGATCCCGCGTTCCCACTCGCGCTGTATGTTTTCCTGTACAATGTTCGTGTCATCCCTCATGGCGCTGGCGCGTCCGCGGTGGCACCCGCGGCGCGCCGACCTCACATCTCTATGAGCCATCGCCTTCCCGCCTTCCTGCAAGCGAGCACCCCATCGCGGCACATCCGCGAGACCGTGTCACGCTTGCTCTTCCTGCTCTTGTCCGTCGCGTCCCAGTTCGGGCCGTACACCATGGCGCAGAACGCGTCCACGGTCATGTAATTCGGTGGACCCATCGCGTCCCCCTTTCCGTCGATTGTCGGGCGCACCACGCGCGGCCAGCCCATCCGCCCTTGCACAAGCGGGGATGCGGCTCTGTATGTGGTCAGGTGATGCGCATGAACGAAGGTATGCCTTTTCGCAGCGTCCCCCAGAGGACGGCCACCGCCGGAAAGGAGGCTCGCGGTGCCGTGCGGGTTGGCCGTGTGGGATGCGCCCGACGTCTTGTCTGTTCTCGTTGCCTCGCGCCCGGCCCTCATCCTCGGCGCTTCGGCGGCGTTTTCAAGGTGCGTGGTGCTTTTAGCGCCGTCCCAGGGCGGGAGCGCGGCTACTCGCCGATGCCAGCCAGCTCGTTGAGAGTCGAGTCGGTGATTCTGGCGACCTCGATTACCTCGTCCCAGTTCCACTTCGACTCGCCGCTCAACCTGCCGTTAAGCGTCGGTCTGGTGATGCCAATCTCGTCGGCGAGCATCTGTCTGGTGTGCCCGTCCTGGAGCAGCCACGCCCCGAGCTTCTCGTTTATCCGCTGAGTCATGTCGAGTCCTTTCCGGGATTCCCAATTGGGAACTCCCATGTCCGTAATCATACTTGTCAATTGGGAACTTCGCAAGAAGAAATTTCCCAATTGGAAAAAATTACTTGTTTCGTGTAAAATCTCTGTACGTAATTAAGGACGGTGGACGCATGACTTTCTACGAAGCTCTAGTGCTGGTCATGAATGAGAAGAACATGACGGCATCCGACATATGCGCGAAGACTGGTATCCATCCCTCGTACTTCTCGAAGCTCAAATCGGGGCATACGAAGGACGTCACGTGGGAGAAGGCGCTGCTGATAATCGACGCCCTTGAAATCACGCCAGACGAGTTCAGCGCCGTGCAGAAATCCGACCGCTAGGAGGCCCCCATGAAGGTCACGGGCTCCACCGTCCAGCAGCTCGACAGGAAGCGGCCCGACGGCAGGCCGCTGCCGCGCTCGGAGTGCCGCCGCTGGCGGCTTTGGGCCACCACGTCCGACGGCCGCAGGTCGAGGCGCTTCGGCGGCACGTGGACGCAGGCGCAGGAGGCGCTGAGGGTGTTCGTGGCAGAGCTCGAGGCGTTCGTGCCCAACTCCGACACTTTCGCGTCCTACGCGGCGTCCTGGGCGTCCTGGCGCGCGGGAGCGTGCGCCCTGTCCCCCAACACCGTCGCGAGCGAGGCCACGTGCGTCGCGGCCCTCTCCCGCTCCCCCCTCGGCCCCATGCGCATGGACGAGGTGTCTCCCGACGATTGCCGAGAGGCGCTTCTGTGGCTCAGGTCGCACCCGCTGAAGGGCGCGGAGTACAGCCCGTCCACGCTCGCGAAGCTCCACCAGGTGCTCGGCGCGATCATGCGCCAGGCGGCAGAGGACGGCAGGATCGCGTCGAACCCCATGGAGCGCGTGCGCCGCCCGAAGGTGCGCGCCGCCGAGCGCGAGGCGCTGTCCCCCGGCGAGCTGCAGCTGCTCCTCAACCGCGTGGACGCCCTCCCGCTCGACGGGCGCTCCATGGCCGTCTACCTCATGGCGTGCCTGGGGCTGCGCGTGGGCGAGGCGTGCGCCCTGGCCGACGCGAACGTGGACGGCCGTTACGCGAGGGTGGACGCGACCGTGCGAGCCGCCGACCGCACCGTGGGCCCCCCGAAGTCCGACGCGGGAATCCGCGTGCTGCCCGTCCCGCCCAGGCTCGCCGCCAAGGTGCGCGAGTGGCGCGCGTGCCGCTCCGCGCTCGGGCTGGCCGACGCGCCGACGCTGTGCTGCAACTCGCGCGGCGGGCTGCTCACGACGGCCGCTATGGAGGGTTGGTGGGCAGGCTCCAAGGGCTGCGCGGGTGCGCGGGACAAGCTCGGGTGCGACGGCATGACGCTCCACCAGCTGCGCCACTCGAACCTCTCCATGATGGCGCGGCACATGGGCGCGTTCGACCTGAAAGCCTACGCGGGGTGGTCGAGCATAGCCCCAGCGCGCATCTACGTCCACGACGACATGGACGCCGTCGCGCGGGCGGTCGAGGCCGCCTGGGCGCTCTAGGGTGGTGCGTTTCCGGTGCGCACGATTGCGCGCCGATGTCGGACGGCATCGGATAAAAGCCGTTTTTCCTGGGGTTATGTAGAGATAGTGTCGGATAGCATAGGATAGCATCTGCCCAGGTCGGACAAGAGCATCTTATTATGCTAGTATTTGCGGCTTCCCGTTACCCCTGGTGGGGCGCTCGCGTGACCGCGTTTGGTGCGTTTCTGGTGCGTTCGACTGGTACCTGGACGTATTCTACACGAACCAGGGCGCAAAAAAAGCGCCCCGCCGAAGCGGGGCACCTCGTCACATCATCTCGGCGATCTCGACGCCGTACTCGGACGCGCACATATGCTCGATGCGGCATCCCCTGGCCTTCTCCCAGCCAGGGGCGAACACAGCCACGTCTGCGCGCGACATGAGCTCGAGCGACTTGCCAAGGCACTCGAGCGGCTCCATCTGGCTCTCGCCCTTGGGCCCGAAGTAGCTCGGGACCTCGCGGACGTCCTCGCCGCGCTCGGCGTACATGGCGCGCACCTTCGCGAGGATGGCGTCGCGCTCGGACTCGATCTCTCCCTGGCTCCTGCCCCTCATGGGCTGGCTCACGAACACCTTTACCATCCTACACCCCCAGAATCTCGTTGACCTTCGCCTGCACCTTGTCCGGATCGTAGCCCTTCTTGCGCAAGGCGTCGATTCTCGCCTGACCGTTGCCCCAATCGCCAGCGATTACCTCGCGCGCCAGCTGCTCGACGGTCTTGGCGCCAGCCTTGACGGCCAGCGTCTCGCCGCCGAACTTCACGGCCACGAAGCGGCCCTTGAAGCTCCCGTAGGAGATTCTGGCCCACACGTTGCCGTACTTGTTCTTCTTGAGCCTGTCGAGGTACACGGCCTTGCCCTGCCTCAGCGCGCCAACGGCGTCGCTGGTCGACGAGCGCTTGGCCCTCACCCTCAGCAGCGGGTCGGCGGTGACGATGTACTTGGTGCCCTTGGACGCCTTCCCAGCCGTCGCCGCCGTGGCCCCCTCGACGGTCTTCGCGGCCTTCGCGTCGGTCGTCTGGATGACCGTGTCGGCCTTGCCGTTGTAGTGGAGGATTCCGTCCGCGAACTCGCGGAACGGGTTCACGGCGGCTTCCCAGCCCGTCTGGTCGCCGACCTGGTTGTCGTACACGTCGCCGTTCTCCGGGCGCGAGAACTCGCTCATAAGGTCGGGCACCTGCGACTGGCACATCGCCACGTGCTCGTCCTCGTCGAGGTAGAGGTCGCCCGTCGAGGCGATGAAGCTCGGCGGCTTCCACGAGAACAGCCCCGAGCCGACGAAGACCTCGCGCATGGTGTAGGTGTTGACCGCGCCGTCGAGCGCGTGCTCCCACTTGGTGCCCTTGAGAGCGGCCTTCCACGCCGTGATGGCCGACGAGCTGCAATCGTAGCTTCCTCGGTCGTACTGGAGCTTGAGGCCGTCGACCGTTATCGTCTTGACGCCCTTGCCGTCCTCGCCCCAGCGCGGGTTCCACGAGTAGCCGTTCGACTCGTCCTCGACCATGTCCTTATGCACCGCCGCCGCCAGCTTGGCGCGGCTGATCGACTTCGCCTTGGACGCGCCCGAGGCATTGCTTACGGCGGCCTTGACGGTAGCCACGGCCTTTGAGACGGCCCCAGCCTTCGCGGCGAGCGCCTTCCACTCCTTCGCCCCGTGGTAGTACAGGTCGAGGTCGAGGTCGCCAGAGTAGCCCGTGACGCGCCCCACGCTCGTGTACTGGAACAGCGTTGGCTTGCCCCACGACCCGAACGGGCTCGAATCCGTCCACGGGTCGCGGTTGTAGCCAGTCGGCTCGTAGTCGGGGTACTGCGCCACCCACAGCGGGTAGCCAGCCTTGGAGACTATTGACCAGTCGTACTGGTTCGCCACGCCCTTGCTGACGTAGAGTCCAGGCTTGACGCCCGTCTTGGCGTAGACTCGGTCGAGCCACGCCTTGGCCCACTTCGGACCGAGCTGGATGGCGCCAGCCTCCAGGTCGAGCCACAGCGTCGCGATGCCGACGTAGCCCTTCACAGCTGCGACGAAATGGTCGGCTTCCTGCTGGGCCGTGCCCTCGTACCCGATTTCGCGAGCGTAGTGGTAGCAGCCGAGCTTCTTGCCAGCCGCCACCGCCTGCTGCGCGTGGCGCTTGAAGCACGGGTTCACGTAGCCCGTGCCGCCCGTGGCCTTGGCGATGATGAAGCTCGTCGTGGCCATCCTCGACGGCACGAGCTCGGATTGGTAGCTCGCTATGTCGATTCCGTCCAGCATGTTATGCAGCCTTCCGCATCGCCTTGAGCGAGTCGAGCACATGCTGGCCTCTCACCGCCTCGACGGTGAGGTTCTGGTTCTTCCACCACGTGTAGAGCAGCGCGATGGCGTTGAGGATGCTCAGGGCCACGTTGACCCATTCCTCGGCGTCGATGGCGAACCCGTACATGTTGGCTATGGTCACGCACGTGGTGATGACGAGCGTGATGATGGCCTTGGCGCGCTCCATCGGCAGTGCTTCCTCTGCCTGGACCTGTTTCATTTCCTCTGACATGATGCCCTCCTTACTTGGCGTGCTCGATGAGGAAGCCGTCGATCTCGGCCTCCATCTTCACGAGCGATTCCTTGTCGTTGCCGTCTATCTCGTGCTGCAACAGGTGCTTGATGCTCTTGAGCATGAGGCGATTGAACTCGGCCTCCTGCTGCCTGAACTGCCAATCGCCGTCCAGCTTCTCGTCTACCTCGCGCATGTGGGTCTCCAGGACGTGGATTCGCTGCCCGTGGTCGGAAAGCGTCTCCGCAGTCGGTCTCCTAGCCAACGTGCGCCAGTCGTGGATTGCCTTCACCGCATTCCATACGAGGATGAAGAAAGCCAGCGCGATTCCTATGACTGCGACGGTGATGCCCACCTCGTCGAATGTCAGGTAGTGCACCACTACTCGCCTTCCGTCGTCTCCGGCTCGGGCTCGGGCTCGGGCTCAGGCTCGGGCTCGGGAATCTCGTGCTCGTAGCAGCGCGACTCCTGCACGTAGCCCTCGCTGGTCATCAGCACGGCGGCGTGCTTCGGCAGCTTGCTGACGGCGGCGCTCGACAGGATGGCGTGGAACTTCGATTCGGCGGATGCGCGCTCGTCGTACGCGTACGTCGGCGTCGAAATCGCGCCGTTCTCGAACGTCTGGATCTCCATTACTATGTGCTTGGTCATCTTGGCTTCCTTTCTCTATGACCGTCGCTTACTCGGATTTGGCGGCCAGCGCTTCGGCCACCTTCTGCGCCACCAGCTCCTCGAGCGTGGGCGGCAGGTCGGATAACGGGTCGAACACGAAATCGTGCCCGTCGTACCTGTAATCGGCGAAGTCCCGCATCGGGTCGGGGTAGAACCCCTGGGCGGCAATGAGCGTGAAGCCCTCTGGGAAGCTCCAATGGGCGGGGCTGTCCACCTCCTGTACTGCGTGGACCCTCTTCTCCGTGTCTATCAGCGCGTATCGCATGGTTCCTCCTTAGCTGACCGATACCTTGACGAAGTGGACGCCCATCGAGGCCGTGAGGGCGTTCTTGTTGGTTTTCGTGAAGTTCGTCGAACTTCGGTTGGTGACCATGACCGTGGCGAGGTTGTCCGTCGACGAGTAGCCGAAGCGCCCGATAGTGCAAGCTTGGTTATGGTTCGTCGTGACGTTGTAGATACCCGCGAACTCATACCCACTAGGTTGCTTGAGCGTGAACGTGATACTCGTGCCAGCGCCTGCGTTGAGATTGATTTCGTCCGACGTCGCGGTCTGGTTGTCATGCACGAGCGAGACGGAAGATTTCTTCGCAAGCGTTCCCGCGTCGGAAATCTTAGACATGGTGAGGGTCGGGATGCGCGCCACCGCGAACGTTCCCGCGTTGATGCTGCTCGCGTCGCGGACGCTGACGTTGTTTACGTAGACGCCGCCCCCGTCGCTGTTGAGGTAGAGCGCAGCTGTCGTCGTGCCGCTCGCCTTCGCCTGAATCTTGTTGTTGCCTATCTCGATGTGGGCCTGCGTCGCGGTGCCCCCTACGATGAGTGCGGGGGAGTTGTTCGCCGTGCCGCTGAGGTCCTGGGTCTTCGACAAGGTCAGCGAGCCCGTAATGGTGGTGGGGCTGTCGATGGTCGTCTTATCCGTGCCGAACTCTATATGCTTGCCGCTAGCTTTCCCGACGAGTCGTATATAGTTCTCCTCATTCTGGCCGACGGCAAGCGTGAGCTGCGGGTCAACCTGCGTAGTGATGCCCGTGCTGTACTTGTCGGCGATGATCGACGCGATGCCGCTTATCTCGCCCTCGATGGCTAGGTACTGCTTACCCTCGCCTGCATACAGGCGCATGCCGTCATTGCCTATATGGAACGTCTGCACTTCCGTGGGAGGCGATGCGGATTGGATGAACGCGCCAGTGAACAAATCCAAACCGCCCGAGTTGAGCGACGTGACCCTTGATTGATAGGTGTCATTTGAACCGATGAAGTCCGCAAAGATATCAAGGCCGTTTGCCGTGGTCGCAGCCCGCTTCTTGCCTTCTCGGTACATCGTCAGGCCATCGACGTTGAGCTTTGCGGAGAGCGTTGGGGTAGACGCGTTGTTGTAGATGTTCACGTCCGAATCGTTGATTACGATGTGCTGCTTGTCCGAGCGCCCGATGAGCAGGCCTACCGACGAGTTCATCAATATGCGACGCTGGCCGCCTGAATCGTACATGGCGAGCGAAGCCACGTTGCTGACGGACTCGCCGATGGTGATTTTCGGGTTCGCACCAGCAGCGGCATTTCCTCCGTACAGCGTGATGGTGTCGGCATAGTCGGCCTTGAGGTTGCCGGCCTTGTAGACCTGCATGCCATTAGGCGTAAATATCGCGTGGCCCGCGCTCTCGACGCCCACGCGCACCTTGGCGACCGTGCCGTCCACCCAGGCCTTGAACATCGAGACGGTGCCCCTGAACAGGTCAAGCGCGTCACCGATGCGCCATCCGCGGGTTGTCGACGTCGGGTTGTTCGAGCTGTCGGGCCCCATGCCCTCCGCATGAATCCACGTGTCCCCGCTACCCTGCTTCGTGATGTAGTTCGTGGCCGTCTTCGCGGCCTGGCTCGCCTCGCGCAGGCTCACTGGGCCGAATGCCCCGTCCTTGTAGCACCACAGCTCGTGCGAAGACGTGAACTGCCCGTTCGTCGTCGAGTCCCTGAGCCTGCCGAGCGGCAGGTAGCAGTACCCGTCCGCGCTCGTCGGCACCTTGCACGTCATGAAGGGGCTGGCCGCTATGGTGAAGGCGTTCCCAATGATAGTGCCCTTGAGGTACACCATCGAGTGCTGGGCGGCGCTCTCGATAGTTCCGTTGTTTGAGAACGCGATGTTTATCCTGACCAGGTCGAGGTCGGCCCTCACGGCTCCCGAATTGTAAGCGGTATTGTTGTACAGCAGCGGGTAGGTTATATCGAAGACCGTCCCGGCCCCTATGTTCTTGTAGCCCGCCGAATTCCCGCACACGATGCGAGCCGCCGTGAGGTTCGCAGCCGCCTTGACGTTCGAGTTGTAGAGCACGCGGTCGTAGGTGTTGGCGTTATTGGAGGCGTTCTGGCCGTAAGCGCCGATGTAGAGCTCGATGAGGGCGTCGTAGTTCGTCGTCCCGGTTCCGTCCATGTTCGCGTACTTCACCGCCGAGTCCAACAACTGAACAGTGCAGTTCACCTGGTCCAGAACCTCGACGGTTATCGTGCGGGCGTACGTGGCGTTCGCCGGGTTCGTTGATCCTCTCAGCCCGAACCCTAACGCGTGGCCCTTCCCCGCCGTGATTCCGGCCTGCTTCGCCTTGTAGAGGTTCAGGTAGCAGATTGCGAGCGCTGAGTTCGACCTGTGCGATACCGCGTCGTACGCCATGTACGCGCTCGCCCTGCCAGATACGGTGACGTCCACGATTTCCTGGTAAATCACCGGGGCTGTGACATTGATGCGCAGCTTCACCTGCCATACGCCGTTGTAATCGTCTGGATGGACCTTCGCGAAGTAGAAGCTGGCGTCGACTGCGGTGTTTGCCGTACCGATGATTCCTGTGTACGTCTTTGTCGCAATTGGGTCGATTTGCTCTTGCAGGTTGTCGTGCGCCGCCTTCGCCGCCAAGAAGTCGTAGCTTCCGGTCTGGGTTGCCAACTAGATCACCTCCTGCACGCGGCGGAACACGTGCCCGCATCGCACCCTGACGTCCGTATAGACGGGGATTCCCGCCTCCTTGCACTGCTCGCAGAAGTACAGGTCCTCAGACAGCGTGCCGTGGCCGTCCTCGTAATCAACCCACTTGAACCAGGGCCACTTGAGCGTAAGGAACACATCGGTTCTGACCAGTGCGCACCCGAAGCCGCCGCCGTGGATTCGGACCTTCTTTAGTCCTGCCTGCGCCATAGCGTTGATTTCCTGCGCTGAGTACTCCGACTCAGTCGGGTAATGGTAGTAGGGCGTGCCGTCGGGTTGGTCGAGCCTGCACACGCAAGTGGCACCCGTGTACACGTTGTTCCCGTTGCGATTGGGGTAGACTCCGAGGCACACGTCCACGGGGTCGTCGAGGAAGCTGGCAATCGCGTCTGGCGGCAGCACCACGTCGTTGTCAACCATGAGCACGTAATCCGCGCCCTCGTCGACGGCCTCCTGTGCTATCAGGTTGCGCGCCTGGGCGCAGTCGTAACCCCTCATGTAGTCGAACACGAGCCAGTGGCCGCAGTTGTCGAGGCCGTATATAGACTTGAATGTCTCTGGCATGATGTTCTCGAATGTAGGCACTGCTATAAGAATCTTCACGATGGTCTCCTTCCTACCAAGTCACCGTACAGTGGTACACGGTCGTGAGGTCGGTCACGGCAAGCGTCGCCCCAGTGCCGAGCGATGTCGTCGAGGTACCTTTGGTCCACTTATAAGTTGACGGCGTCTTCGTAGCGCCGTTGACCATGAGCACCACGGCGAGCGTGGCCGTCCCAGCCGCCCAGTTGACGGCAGTCGGGTACACGGTCACGACAGCCTCGGGGCCGGTTGCACCCGTTGCTCCTGTGGCGCCCGTCTTGCCGGTAGGGCCGGTGGAGCCTGTTGGTCCCGTTGCGCCCGTCGCACCAGTCTTGCCAGTCGGACCAGTAGCCCCCGTCGCACCTGTGCTGCCCGTTGGGCCGGTGGAACCTGTCGGCCCCGTCGCACCAGTTGCGCCGGTCTTGCCAGTAGGCCCGGTCGCGCCCGTATGGCCAGTGGCTCCCGTGATCGACTTTGACAAGGTGAACGACTGAACGAATGCCTTGGAATCGGCGGTGATGGTCAGCGTGATGGTCACGTTGTCGTAAGCGGCCGTGGTGCCGCCTAAGTTCGCGCCCGACGCCACGTTGAGGACGAGCGAGCCAGCCGCAGACGCGGTTCCAGCCGTGTTCTTGTTGATCGTCACGCCGCTCGGCAACGTCGAGTATGCGATGGTGGCTGCGATTCGCGCCGTACCCTTGTACGCTGTGAACGGAATCGTTATCGTGGACGCCGCCGTAGCTGCCCTCGCGGTGGTGCATGCGATAGTCTGCGACTCGCTTCCGCACCATGCGCTGACGGCGTTTGCTCCCGCAGCGCCCGTTGCGCCAGTGGGCCCCGCCTCTCCCGTCGCACCCGTCGGGCCAGTCGGGCCCGTGGGGCCAGTCGCCCCCGTCGCGCCTGTTTTACCAGTGGGGCCGGTAGCGCCCGTGGCCCCGGTCTCACCAGTCGGACCCGTTGCGCCTGTAGCGCCGGTTTTGCCAGTCGCTCCCGTGAGGGCGAGCGACCACGTGAACAGCTTGGTGAACGAGTGCCCGTCGACTGTCACAGGAACGGTCAACGTGCCGTTCTTCGTGGCCATAGCCGTGGTGACCGACACGGTGAACGACGCGTTGGTTTTGCCATTGTTCGATATACTAGTGGTAAGTCCCGTAACCTGGCCGCTTATAGTGCCTATCGTCGCAGCTACCTGTGTAGCGCCCTTGTAGGCCAGGATGCCGCACGTGGCACTGCCGGCTACGGCCGCCGATGTGCCGCCTGCGAAGGTATGGCTCTCGTTCGTGAGCACGACGGTGTAGGCGTCCGCGCCAGCCGCTCCAGTTGCCCCGGTCTTTCCAATCGGGCCTGTTGCGCCAGTCGAGCCTGTCGGGCCCGTTGCGCCCACGGCCCCCGTCGCCCCAGTCGCACCCGTCTTGCCCGTGGGCCCCGTGGCTCCGGTCGGGCCGTCCGCAACGATAGGCACGGTCTGCGTGTCCAACTGCGTCGTAGTACCTCCTGCGAGATATAGCGAGCAACGGACGAGCTTCGCGGTGGACGTGGGACTGTAAGCCTTGCTTGACTCGTTTGCGGAAGACGTGTACTTCGCGGTCCACGTGCTACCGTCGGCGGATTCCTCGATCTTGAACCTGCCGGCGTAGGCGGACGGCGAGCCCGTTCCCTGGAGCCTAGTGGCAGAGAACGTTATCGAGGACGGGTTGAGCGTCCCTGCTTCGGATTTCACGATGACGGCTGGACTGCACATCAGGTCGTACGAGTACGCTGCGGTGCCAGCAGGCCCCGTAGCCCCAGTAGGACCCGTGGCGCCAGTCGCCCCGGCTTCGCCAGTTGCGCCCGTGGCTCCCGTCTTGCCAGTGGCTCCCGTAGCACCCGTGAGGGATAGCGCCCACGTGAACTTCTTGGTGAACGACTTGCCGTCCACCGTCACCGGGACCGTGAGCGTACCGCTCTTCGTCGTGAGGGTTGTCGCCGCCGTCGCAGTGAACTTCGCGGTCGTGGTTCCGTTATTGGAAATCGAGGTCGTGAGACCCGTGACCTGGCCTGAAATCGTGCCGATGGTTGCCGCCACCTGCGTCGCGCCCTTAAAGGCGAGCACCTGGCATTCCGTGGAGCTCGCCGTCGCGGCTGACACGCCGGCGGGGAACGTGTGCGACTCGTTGGTGAGCACTACGGTGTATGCATCGGCTCCGGCTGCTCCGGTCGCGCCTACTGCACCCGTAGCCCCTGTGGCACCTGTCTCCCCTGTGGGGCCCGTCGCACCCGTGGGTCCCGTCGCGCCGGTCTTTCCAGTTGGTCCAGTCGCGCCGGTCGCCCCGGTTTCTCCAGTCGGGCCTGTTGCCCCAACCGCGCCAGTCGCTCCTGTGGCTCCCGTCTTGCCGGTAGGGCCAGTCGCGCCTACCGCACCCGTAGCGCCTGTAGCGCCGTCCGAGACGATAGGCACGGTCTGAATGTCTAGCTGGGTCGTCGTACCGCCTGCGAGGTAGAGCGTCGCCCTGACGAGCTTCGCCGTCGCGGTCGGCGAGTACGATTTGCTCGACTCGTTCGCCGAGCTCGTGTACTTCACGGTCCACGTCGCGCCGTCGGTGGATTCCTCGATTTTGAAGCGCCCCGCATAGGCCGACGGCGTTCCCGTGCCCTGCAAGCGGGTCGCCGAGAACGTCACCGATGACGGCGTCAGCGTGCCCGATTCGGCTTTCACGATGGCTGCTGGGTTGCACATGAGGTCGTAAGTGTACGCAGCTGCGCCAGACGGCCCAGTGGCACCCGTAGGCCCCTGCGCGCCGGTGTCGCCCTTCGGGCCTTTGGCACCGTTCGCGAGGTGGACTGTCTGCCCCGCTACCGTGATGTCGGCCCCCGTGGCCGTCTGCGAGGTCGAGATGTCGAGCGTTGTGAGCACGTCTGACAATTTCTTGTTCGTGCCGATTATGACGTTGCCGCCGCCTATCGTTATCTTCGCCTGCTCCGTGGCGGTCGCGGGCGTGAACACGATGTAGGCGTCCTCGTTGCCGATGTACTGGGGGCGCTCGCTGTCGAACGTGATGGCCTCCCCGTAGGTGGCAACCACGTGGCCGTAGCCGTCTATCACGCTCACGCCCGTGTTCGAGCACAGCAGTTTGTACCCGCTGTCGTCCTTGAGCACGTAGAGCCCCGCGTTCGTGAGCGCGAGGTGGCTCGCCACGTACTGGCTGAGCGCCTGGTCCACGTGCAGCTCGTAGTAGCTCGCGATGTCGGCGTCGACGGGCTCCGCCACCGCCGTGTAGACGTACGGGTCTGCCTGCGTCCCGCTGCCGCTGCGGACGTAGTAGACCTTCGACGGGTCCACCGAGGCGTCGGCCGTGCGCTCGTAGGTGCCGTGCTCGGTTATCCAGTTCACCGTGCCGATTACGTCCTCGACCGTGCCGAGCTGCACGAGCGCGTCGTTCGCGGCGGTGGTGGCCCTGCCCGCCTGCTGCTTGGCCTCGTTGGCGCTCGCAGTCGCGGCACTCGCCTGCTGCTTGGCCGTGGCCGCGTCAGCCGTCGCGGCACTCGCCTGCTGCTTGGCCGTGGCCGCGTCAGCCGTGGCGCTCTGGGCCATCTGCTTCGCCGTGGCGGCATCCGCCGTGGCCTGGGAAGCGGCTGCGCCCGCGACCGCTGCGCTCGACTGGGCGTCGCTCGCTGAGGCGGCGGCGTTGGCGGCCGACCGCGACGCTTGCCCGGCGCTCGTTTCGGCACTCTCTGCGGCTGCCGCGGCGCGCCCGGCGTCCGCCTCGGCCGCTTCGGCAGCTACAGCCGCTCGTTCTGAGCTTTCCAGCGCGGTACTCGCCTTGCGGTCGACCTCGACTACGCGCACGATGCCCGCCGCGGGGTTCGTGGCGTTGCCGTCGATGGTGGCTCGGCCGTTCTCCACGCGCACGGTAACGACGTCGCCCTGGGACACGGAGGCGGTGGTGGACGAGACGGGGGTCTCCACGTCGGAGCCGTCGACGCGCACGTACACCGTGCCGTCCTTGTCGATGCGGTTCACGACGCCCGTCGTGCGCGTGCGCTTGCCCGCCGCCTTCGCTATCTTCCTGTCTATCGCGCGCTCGAGCGCGTTGGTCTCGTTAAGCATTGCCCACCGCCCTGACGGATTCCTCGACTACGATTCCCTTGTCGCACGCCAAGCGCTGCGACGCGACCTCGTACAGGCCGTCCATGCCGTGCTGCGGCAGCATGGCGCGCACCAGCGAGTAGGGCCCGACGTCGGGTTGCCACTCGCGGGCGTACGTCCGCTGGCCGTCGCCGTAGTCCACGCCCGGCATGAGGATGCACGACCCCTCGCGGTCGAGCACGAGCGCGGGCTCTACCGGGCGCTTCCGCACGTGGACCTCGCCGCGCCCGTCGATGGCGAGCATCCAGCCGTTTGGCTTCAGCACCGCCCACACGGCGGCGAGCACGGTCGAGTCGAGGTCGAACACGATGTTCTCGGCGAGCTCGAAGCCGCCCCCGTCAACGTGTACGGGCGCGTCGATGCGCTCGGCCAGCTGGTCCGCGCACCACCGAGCGCCGTTCACGCCCTTGGGCGCCCACGCGCCGTCGCCTATCCTGGCGTCGCCCGACGCCTGCCAGAGCACCGACTTGCCTTCCAGCTCGTCCTCGCGGAACCCCCTGTCGTAGCGGCCCCGCGCGGTCTCGAACCACAGCGTCGCCACGGGCACGGACTCCGAGGACTGGTCCTGCACGGCGTCCATGACGATGCGCAGCCAGCCCTGCTCGAAGGGCGAGGTCGGGTCTGCCGTGACCCTGACCGACGCGGTCTCGAGCATCGGGGATTCGTCGGTGCCGTCTCGGCTGACCTCTATCTCGTCGACGCCAGATACCGAACCGCTCGGCTCCCACGTGCTGGGGTTGATGCGCGCGACCCGAAACGTCGCGGCGTAGCTACCGTTCCAATCCACTTACGCCTCCTCGTCGAGCTCCACGGCGTTGCCGCCCGCGTCCATGAGCACGTCGCCGTCCCACGTCCAGCCAGACTTGGCCGCTCCCGTGCCGATGCGCACGCTCCCGCCGTCGTAGACGTGCAGAACGCCGCTCACGTGGCCGATGAACGACCACGCATCCAGCGGGTAGCCGCCGGCCGTGTCGTACACGGTGCCGTCCACGACCTCGACCGCGCCGCCGCCCCATTCGGGCGCGCTTATGTCGGATTTGCGCGGCCGGCCCGCGTCGCCCAGGTCGTGCTCGACGGCGTCGAAGCTCATGCCGACCTCCTTGGAGTCGTAGGAGCGCTCCACGGTGCCGGCGCGCACGTCGGCGGCGAACGCCAGCCCGTCCGGGGTGCGCACGAACACGCTTCCCGCGTGCTGCAGCATGTCGCGCACCGCCTCCTGCTGCTCGGCGTCCCTGAACTTCACGACGGCGGTGGACAGGTTCGCACTTCGCGACACCGCCCCGTTCCAGTGCGCCGTCCTCGTCCCGTCTACGTGCCCCCTGACCTCGGAATCCTTCTCGAATGAGTCGGACGCCGCGAAGTTGTATGGCAGCTCCACGAACTTGTCGGCCCAATCGAAGCGCAGCGAGCGGCATGCTATCGAGTACGCGGCGTCGTCGGATGCGCACGTGTCCCCGTCGGCGGTCTTGGTGACGGCCACGTAGGACAGGTTCTCGCCCCTCGACGAGAACGGCGCGAGCCTGTCGGTGACGGTCGAGCCGAACGGCACGTCGGACGCTATCAGCCGCTCGCCGTCGGGCGTTGACCTGTAGAGGTCGAAGCGGTCGCCCTTCTGGTAGTCGGCGGGCGCCGCGACCGCGATCTCGGCGCTCCTCGCCGCCTGGTCGGCGGTCACGGTCACGGTCGGCTGCGACGCGGTGTGCGCCCACTCGACGGTGAACGGCGCCTCGACGGGCTCGCTCGACAGCCCCGTGGCCGCGTCGGTGACGGACGCGCGCACGGTGTAGGCCGCGTGGTTGTGGAAGGCCTGCCCGCCAGGGAGCTCGACGGTCGCGGTTCGCTCCTGGCCCGTGCCCGACCACGCGGGCTCCGACGAGCCCGACCACACGGTGTCGCCCTCGGCCTGGTCGCCCGCCCCGCCGATGCCCGGGCCAGTGCTGCCAGCGGCGGTCACGGACACGGACACGGAGTCGCCCGTGTCGCTCGTCACGGTCACGGAGAGCGGCTGGGCGGTGAGCACGGATGGCACGGACAGCGAGCACGTCGGCGCGTCGGCGAACGAGAACGTCCTGTCGATCGAGCGCGCCCAGCCACCGCCCGTGGTCATCTCCAAGCGCAGCGTTATGGAGCTCGCGTCGCCGTACTCCTCGGGCGCGACCGCGTAGGCGCACGTCGATTCCTCGCGCTCCACGAGCACCGAGCCGTCAGGCCGCACGAGCCGCCACCTGGTCTGCGGGGCCTCGGTGTCGTAGGTCCACGACAGCTGCAGGGCGCTGCCCCTGGCCGTCGTGGCGTCGCCCGAGAGCACGACCATGGTCGGCGTGGTGTAGGGCGTCTCGTCGCGCACGCCCGAGTACTTCCCGTAGATGTGGTTGCCGTCGGCGTCGGTGTCGTAGGCCCTCGCCTTGACGTAGTAGCGCGTGCCCTCGGTCAGACCCTTGATGACGAGCCTGTTGGACGCGGTCTCGAAGGTCTTGGGGGGCGACGTGGACTCCCACGCGTCGGGGTCGCTGCTCCACGACACCTCGTAGCCGTCGTCGTCGGCCTCCTTGCCCGAGAGCACGGCCACGAGCGACTTGCCGTCCGCGCCCGGCACGAGCGAGTCGATGTTGGCGGCTCCCGCCACGGTGGAGGACTGGGATACGTCGAGGGCCTTGGCGCACACGGGCATGGAGAGCACCGTGTATCCGTCGCGCTCCGATTTCAGGCGGTACCACGTGTGCAATCCAACGTCGGACACGCCCTGCGCCCACGTGTCGGAGAGGCCGTTTGTCACGCCGTTGTCCGACATGACGTCGGTCCACCCCTCCATCTGCGACGCGCTCACGGGGTCGTTGTCGGTGGGCACGCCCTTGAGCCGCTGCAGGGTGATGGTCGTGGGGTACTGCCAGATCGCCTGCTTCTTGGAGTCCTCGCCGACCTTCACGCGCCCCGTGGACTTGACGGGCACGCGCACCATGGCGGTCTCCTTCACGCCCTTGGTGGCGTAGACTATGGCGGGCTCCCCGAGCGTGCCTGGGTTGGGATGCACGACGTACACGGTCTTTTCCGCCTTCGTGGAGTCCCCGCGCAATCCCTGGTTCTGCGCCACGAAGTGGCACGAGACGTACTTGCCGATGCCGAGGTTGAGTGCGCTGGGAACCTCCCACGCGCCGACCGTCTTTGACTTGTTGGCGTAGGTCGTGCCGTCCACCTTCTTGTCGGAGCCCACGCGCATCCAGCACTTCGTGCGCAGGCACTCCTTCGCACCGTCCGGGTGCTCGGTCTCGTACGCGGCCGTCACCCTGCCGTTGGACGAGCTGTAGGTCAGCGTGATGCTCGGGGCGTTGGGGACGGCGAGCTTGAGCGCCTTGTGCGCCCACGGGCCGTACACCCGCTTCGTCTTCTTGCCGACTGTCTGGTCGTTGTAGCCGCGCACCCAGCACTCGATGTAGGCGAGCTTGGGCTTGCCCTTGTAGGGATGGAACTTCTTGCGGTCGAAGGTGTCCGAATCGCTCTTGGTCTTCTCCTTGCCCGTCGAATCCCTGTCGAGCACGTCGCCCTTGCTCTTCTTGTGGCCCTTGGTGGCGGGAACCGCGTCGTATATCCAGTCTATCTGCAGCCCGTCGAAGCGCACGTCGTCCTTCGCGCCGCTCTTCACCGCCTTGGCGGGGACGTTCCACGACGTGGACGCCTTCGCCCCCTTGCGGGTCGGCGCCTTCATCTTCGATACGGAAGTCTTGAGCTTAGTGGCCTCTTTCTTCGCCATGCTAACCCTCCATCGCGAGCTTGCGGTCGAGCATCCGCGCGAGGTCGTTCGCCATCTGCGCGGCGTCGGCGCTCGCGTCGTACTGCAGGTACACCGTCACGTTGCGCGTCTCGGACTTGCCGCTGGCGCCTTCCATGTTCATGGCGATGGCCCTCGCTATCGGCTCCATGTACTTTCGGTTCGTCAGCGGGATGACTGCGCCGCCCGTAGCCCAGTTCAGCACCGCCTCCGCGCCGTCCTCGCCGACCCAGCCGTTGTTGGTGAGCGTCGGGCGCGTGACGATACCGCCCGTGGCCATGCGGGGAACCACCGCGGCCGATGACAGGTCCCAGGGCGTGGACGAGTAGCCGCCCATGTAGGAGCCGCCGCCCAGCGATCCCGACAACTGGGCCTTCACCGCCATGTACACCGTGCCGACCACGGAACCGTCGATGCCGTTCACCTTGTTATAGAACGAGGACGTGTCGGCCCCGACGCCGATGGTGCCTGTGGAGCTGTTGGCCTTGTCCACCGATGCCTTGACCTTCTGGTCGGCCTGCGAGGTGTTCGAGTCTGTCTTTGTCGTTGCTTTCGTAGCGTTGGTCTTGGCGACCCAGCCCGCCACCTTGTTGGTCGCGGGGTCGGTTATCGCGATGACGTTGACCTTGCCATCGGGCAGGCTCGCAACGTCGTTCTTGAGGGTGCCGACCGCGTTCACGCCGTCCCAGATGGTGCCCTCGTCATCGACCGTGTAGGTCTTGTCGCCGACCGAGAGCGAGTTCAGCGTGGCGAGCTTGCCGTTCTGCTTGACTATCGTGCCGTCATCGGAGACGTAGTAGGTCTTGTCCCCGACCTTCACGGCATTGAGCCCCAGCAGCTTGGCGGTGTTCTCGTCGACCTTCACGCCCATGTCGGCCAGCCCCGGGATGATCGATGCGAGGGTGCCGTCCCACGCGGCGCCCATCTGCTCCACGACCTCCGAGTTAGCCGAGAGCGTGTCGTAGTCGAGGTTGAGGTTGCCCAGCGCCTCGGCGAAGCCCGTGACCGACTGGTAGTTGTTCCAGATGGCCACCTGCAGGGCGTCGTTGTCGGCAACCCACTGCTGCGCTGAGGTCGAGCCAGCGGCCTCAGCGGCGGCCATGAGCTTCATACCCTCCTCGTACTGGTTCATCGCCGAAGTGGTCTCGCCGAGCCTGGCCTTGGTCTTCTCGAGGGTCTCGTTGGCGGCGTCCATCTGGTACTTGTACTGGGCGACGGTCTGCCAGTCGAGGTCCGTGTCGGCTGCGGCCTCGTTGTACTTCTCGGTAGCGGCCCTAACCTTGTCCTCGGCGTCGGCAACCTCGTCGAGGGCCATGCGGTAGTCCTCCATCTTCGTGGAGTAGCTTTCCTTGAAGAACTCGGCCTTGGCTGCGTTCATCATCGCGGCGGTCAGCTCGTCGAACGCCTTCGCGGACAGCTTCGCTCCGTCCTGCATGAGCTTGAGCTTGCCGCTCGCCGTCTCGGAGACCGAGATAGACGTTCCAGCGGCGCCGTTGTACAGCTCCACGGCCGTCTTGAGCTCCGCCATGGACTCGGCGCTGCGGTCTCCCTCGTTGTACGCCTTGAGAGCAGCCTTGACCCGCTCTCCGTAGTCCTCTATGAGCGCGGTGTTGCCGTAGGTCTCCTTGGCCGACTGCTTTATCTTGCGGTTGCTCTCGGCAAGCTTGGAAACCAGCTCGTCGTAGGACATGCCGAGGTCGGAGACGGCCCTGCCCTGCTCGTCGAGAACCGTGCCCAGCGCCGCACCTATGGTGTCGCCCGCGCCCTCGGCGGCTTCCTCGGCCTCCTTCATCTTCCTGATGTAGTCCGATATGGCCGCGACCGCGATGGACGCCCCTGCCACGACTGCTGCGAAGGCGAGGTTCGTTGCGAGGGACTTGCCAAGCGACTTGGCAGCTTCCTTGAGCGTGCCCATCTTCGACTTGAACCCGTCCGCACCGCCGCCTGCTTCGGCGAATCCCGACTTCATGATGCCGATGGCCTTGCCCATGGCGCTTGACTCGGTGACGAACGCCTTGACGTTGTTGGACGCCGTCATGAAGGTGGACACCATCGTGAGAGCGGGGCCGGCCAGCGCGGCTAGACCGAGGGCAACCACGGTCGTGGTCTTCGCTCCCTCGTCCATGCCGTCGAACAGGTCGAGCGCGGCCTGTGCGAGCTCGGTGAGGGACGATACGACGGGCGTGGCCCCCTCGGCCAGCGACGCCATCGCGTCGGTTCCGATGTTGGAGAGGATCGAGAGCTGGCCCGAGAAGCCCTCGGCCTTCTTCTGCGCCTCCCTCGCGGCATCCCCTGCCGCACCCCATGCGTCGGACTGGCCGTCCCATGCGTGCTGGGACATGGACAGGTTGTCGTTGAGCCCCCCGATGGTCTGCATAAGGCCCTCGATGGCCTGCTTCTGGCGGGTGCCGGTGATTCCCATGGCCTCGAGGGTCGCGTCGGCAGAACCGCCCTCCTTCTCGATACGGTTCAAGCCCTCGACGAAGGACTTCACCGCCATGATGGGCTTCTCTTCCCAGGTGTTCGCGAACTCTTCGGAGCTCATTCCCGCCACCTGTGCGAAGGCGTCGAGGGCTTCGCCGCCGCCGGCCACGGCGCCCTCCATGTCGGAGAGCGTGTTGGCTATCGCGGTACCCGATGCTTCCGTCTTCATGCCCGTGGAAGCGATTGAGCTCGACAGCGCGAGGATTTCGGGCACCGTCAGCCCGACGATGGTGCCCATCGAGCCGATGCGCGTGGCGATGTCCACTATCTGGTCCTCGGTGGACGCGCCGTTGTTGCCCAGGCGAACCAGGGCGTCGGCGTAGCGACTGTACTCGTCCGAGGTCATGTGCGTGATGTTCGCCAGCTTGCCCAGGGAGGACGCCGCCTCCTCCGTGTCGAGGTTCGTGGCAACGTCCAAATTCGACACCGTCTCAGCGAATGCTCCGAGCGAGTCCGTGGCTATACCGAGCTCGCCGCCGATGGCCTCGATTTGAAGTATCTGCTCGGCGCTGGTGACGTGGGTCTTGGAGAACTCTATGGCTCCCTGCCTCAGCGCCTCGAACTGCTCCTCGGTGCCCTCGACGGTCTTGCGCATGTCACGGTAGGCCGAGTCCATGTCCTGCGCCGCAGTGACGGTGCGCCAGCCGAGCATGGTTATCGCGGGCGTGAGCGTGGAGTACATGGTCATGCCCGCCGACTTCAGCGTTGACGCGTTGAGCATCGACTTGCCGCCCAGGCTTGTCAGCTCCATGCCCTTCTTCGCGGACTTGGCGTAGGCCGTGGTCTGGGACAGCTCGCCCTGGAGCCGTTGGAGTTCCGCGCACTCCTTGGCGGTCTCGAAGTCGGCGTCCAGCTCCCTGGCGCTCTGGCCCAGGCGCTCCACGTCCGCCCTGGCGTCCTTTACCTGCGATTCGAGCTGCTGGATTTCCTCGACGGGAGCCTGGGCGTCCTTCAAGCGCTGCAAGGACTGATCCAACGCGCTGAGGTTGCCCTTGGCCTGCGCGAGCTCGTCGTTGGCCTTCTGCCACTTGTCGGTGGCCTCCTGGATGAACCTGGGGAGGTTCTTCTCCTTGGCGAGCGTTTCAGACAGGCGGCTCTCGTAAGCTCGTACCTGTCTGGAAAGCTCCGCCGCCTTGTCCTGGGCGAGGTCGTAGCCACTTGACAGCGCCTTCAAGCGCCCCACGGCCGCAGATAGGTTGGACGGGTCGCTCCTGAGCGCGGCCTCGTACGACCTGGCCTGCTTGGTGCACTCGGAAAGCGCCGCGTCCATCGCCTTGATTCGGGCGGCGCTCTGCTGCCAGTTGTCCTCCGAGTACTTGGAGACGGTGTTCAGCTCGCGCACGGTGGCGGTGGCGTTCTTCGCCTCGGACTCGAAGCGCTGCATGTCCACGGCCATCTTCTCGAACTGCGCGGCCTTGTCGTAGGCGTCCTTGTTCCCGAGGGCTTCCCTGAACGTCTCGCGCATCTGGCGGTTGGACGCTATCTGCTCGTCGGTGAGCGCCCCCAGCGTCCTCATGTCGGCCAGCAGCTCGTCTATGTCGGCTACGCGCCCCGCGTCGGACAGGTCGAGCTTGATGCGGTCCACGTCCTTGTCCACGTCGCGGGTGATGATGCCCAGCTCGCGGAACTTGGCGATAACGGCATCTACTTCCTCGTCGGCGCCTTCCATGTTGAGCGCCTTCTTGATGCTCCTGGTGCCAAGCTTCTCGAACTCGCGGTACATCGCGGCCAGGGACGCCGTGACGTCCTCGTAGCGCTTGTCCGCCGCCTTCGCGGCCAGCTCGACGTTCTGGGTGGCCTTGGCGAGCGCCCGGACGCTCGTGGCGGCGCCGCCAACCGTGACCGCCTGCTTGCCCAGCTCCTCGTAACCGCTCTTCACGAGGCGGAGCTTGGCGTAGAGGGCTTCCGCGCGGTTGGTGGTGAGCTTCATGCGCGTGGACACGTTGCTCAGCTCGCCAGGGTTGAACCGCATGGCGCGGGTTATCTGGCGGATTTGGGATTGCAGCTCCGCCGCCGCCTTGGTGGACGCCTTGAGAGCCGAGTTGAGCTGGGAGGTGTCGCCGCCTATGCGGATAGTAAGGCCTTTGTACTCTGCCATCTGCGGCACCTCCTAGAACGAATCGATATCGGCCTGGGTCGCGTCCCTCACGCTCGGGCCGTCATCCTGCGCCTCGGCCGTCGCCTGCACGTACCATGCGGCGCGGCTGTAGGGCATTGTCATCACGTCAACCTTGCTGAACCCCAGCTTCAGCATCGTCAGCTCCGTCTTTGTGTACGCGAGCCTTGCGCCTGCGCTTCGGCTTGTCGAGCTGTTCTGCGAGCTCTTCGGCTGCTTCGGCGAGTGAAGGAAAGCAGGCATCGATCTCCTTGACGAGCAGCAGGTGCAGCTTGTACATGTCGATGTCGTCTCCCGCGTGCGCTCGGCTCCACAGCAGGAAGTCGCCCACCTGCTTGTCGCCGTTGAGCTTCGCCTCGCAGCCGCACTTGAGCATCGCCCAGAGCGCGCGTGCGTCAGCCTCCCAGTTCGCGGCGAGCAGCCTGCCCAGCGGCGTGCCGTCGTCGCCGTCGGCGTAGTCGGTCACGTCGTCCACCAGCGACTTGTGGGGGCTGGAAGGGTCGTTCTGGAACGCCTGCTCGTAGATGGTCAGCGCGTGGATGCTGCAAATCGCAGTCCACTCGTCCGTGGATTCGCCGAAGGCGAGCGGCCCCTTGTCGGCAACCTGCTCGCCCTCTGCGTTCTCATCCACATGCTTGAAATGGATGATCATGTCACTCCTTACGCGCCGACGATGTAGACGGCGGTGAACCAAGCATCGAACTGGGTCTTGGTCGCCTGCTCGTTGGTGACGGAAGCCTTGATGACGTTGACCGTCTTGTTGTCGATGGTCAGGTCGCGGCCGATTGCCACGCCAGTGATCTCGTCGGTGTCGGGGTCGACCGAATCGGTCTTGGTGTTGCCCGTCATCGTCGGGCGGTTGAACTTGACGTTGTACAGCACGCCGCGCTTCTTGACCTTGGAGCCGTTGAACTCCCACAGGAACGCGCAGCTCGCAGGCTCGGCATCGGCAGGCTCGTACACGACGCCGTTGTCGTCGGCTACGTAGCCCAGCAGGTCAATCTTGGCCTGGTCGCCGAACACGGCGATGGTGACGGAGACCTCGTAGCCCGTGTTGCTGGAACCCGTCTCGTAGGCGATATCGTCGGCGTAGAACGTCCACGTGTCGCCCTGCGGGGTCAGCGTGAGCTGGGTGGCGCCGGGCATTGCCACGGGTGCGGCGTACGTGCCCGCAGTAGAGCCCGTGCCCTCGGTGTAGAGCGCGTAGTGCGCGTTGGAGATGCCGAAGCGTACTCCCTTGGAATCGCTCATGATTCCTCCTCCTTCGTGTAGGTGAAGTCGTATTGCTCTATGTGGCACATCTCGCTCTGGCTCCACGAGCCAACCTGCTCGACGGGGCCGAAAGCGCTTTCGAGCGCGTCCCGCACGCTGGCTTCCAGCGCGGGATCGGCCGATTTCTCGAACAGCTCGACGTGTATCTTCGGGAACCTCGCGTACGTGCCGTCATCGGTGTAGAACTCGCCGTTGTCATCGACCGTGTAGACGAAGAACGGCGGCTTTGGGGCCTTGTCCACGGGGTACGCCTCGAATCGCCCCGGGATGCCCAGTCCCGTGAGCACGGCGTACGTCTCGTCCATGTGGCTCATAGGCCCGCCCCCAAAGCCGCCACGATGACCTTCTCGGTCAGCTCGAATCCGTCGTCGGCTGCGGGCGCCACGTGGACAATCGCCCTCGTCCTGCCGCCGCCGACCTTGGCATGGCCCTTTTCCAGCAGGTGCGGAAGGCCCGGCATCTTCGAGTAGACGTGCCCCTGCACCTCCTTGCCAGAGCCCTCGACGCGCATCCTGATGGACTTGGCGTAGTCGCCCTTGTCCACGGGAGCGCCCGAAGACCACTCGTCCTTGGACAGCTCGCAGCCGGCCTTGACCCCCGCTAGGAGGGCTTCGTCGGAGACCTCCTGGACGTTGTCCAGGATGGCCTGCAAATCTGCCATGAAGCGGTCTGCCATGCTAGTCGTTCCTCGCGTGCTCGGAGAGCGTCAGGATGGTGGACTCCCACCCCTGGCGGCTCGTCTGGTCGATATCGAGCTCTACCCCGTGGTAGACGGCCTGCGTGTATGGCCGCTCCTCGAACTCGAGGGTCTTGACCTCCACGCGGGCCGCTATCTTTGGCCCCAGTTGGGCGGCGGTGGCCCAGGTGTCAAGCCCCGTGTACCACGGGTTGCAGAACACCTCGGTGTCCACTGGTTCGCCCTCGCGCTCGATGCCGTACTGGTCGACCGTCACCGCACTCGTCACGTCCCGCAGGACGATGGTGTCGCTCCACCCGCTCATTCGGACGCCCCCTCGTAGTGGACGTTCTGCTTGCCGTTGAGCAGGCTCGCGACGATGGAGCGGTAGGTGGACAGGCAGGCGTTTCGCTCGCTCGCCTCCACGTCGCGCCCGTAGAGCGCCTTGCAGTAGACGATGACCGCCGTCTTGACGATGGGCATGTAGTCCTCGCTTTCGGCGTCGGCGTCCTCGGCAAGGAACTCGGGCTTCACGCCCTTGTTCTGCATGTCGAAGAGCGCCGTGCCGATGTACGTGGAAATCTCCCCGTCGGTCTTGTCGGTCATCACGCGCAGCGCGCACCTCACGTCATCGAGCAGGGCCATGTTCTAGTCCTCCTGGGGCTTCTTGGCCGTGCGCTTGCGTGCCGCGACCCTCGACGCCCTCTTCTCGGGGGTCTCGGGGCTCTCGGCGGCCTTCTCCACCAGCACGGCGTCGTCGGGCTGGTCGCCCTCTTCCCAGCGGTAGGTGCGCCCGTCGGGCATCTTGTAGATTCGCAGCATCTTGGGCACCTCCTGTTAGGACACGGTGATGTCGCAGAAGCAGGCGGGGCGCTTGACGGCCACGACCTCGCGGGACTCGGCGCGGACCGAGACCAGGTTCTTCTCGAAGTCCGTGTCGTTGGAGTTCGTGGAATCGACGCGCACGCCGTCTGCCTTGGAAACCAGCTCGACCGCGCGGTTGACGAACGCGCCCACCAGGACGTGGTTGGCGGTCATGTCGGCGGACTTGGCGAACTGCATCTCGAACAGGGACTTGTAGCGCTGCTCGGCGAACGGGTTGCCGGCCATGTACTCGTCGAGCGTGTTCTTCGCCTTGCGGATGGTCTTCCAGATCGCCGGGGTGACGACGACGGCGTTCGGGGCGATGCCCGTGGCGTCCTCCACGTCGGCAGCGGCGTCGATGATGCCGTCGAGGATGTTGATGGCCTCCTTGCCGGCGGTCGTGGTGACGCTTGCGGTTGCGATGCCGCTGGTGCCGAGCAGGTCGGTCACGGCCGTGGTCTGGCGCGAGGCGTGCAGCTCGTCGACGAGGTCGCCGTTGATGGCGTCCACGACGTACGGGGCGTCCTCGAACAGCTCCTCGGTCATCTTGATGAGACCCGTGAGCTTCTTGAGGGTGGCCGACTTCTGCTCGTACTCGAAGGTGAGCTTGTTCTTCGTCGCGCCCTCTGCGGTGACGCCAGCAGAGCCCGTCTTCTGCTTGTAGACCGTCCAGGTGTAGACCGGCTCGGAGATGGACTTGCGCGGGAACAGGTCGAGCACCGTCAGCGGCGTCTCGGGCTTGCGCACGACCTCCTTGTCGTACTGGACGGCGGTCACGCCGCTCGTGGTAGTCGGATCGCCCGCGGCGCGCATGGCGTACGGCGTGGCGATGTAGCGGTTGTCCGCGGACTTGTGCTCCTTGCGGAACTGGACGAAATGCTCGCCCAGGGAAGCTGCACGCTCCATAGCGGTCTCCTCCTTGATTTCTGCGGCCTCGACGGACTTCGCTGCGCCCGCGACGACCTTCTCCATGTTTCGCTGCTCCATCTCGGCGAGCTTGGCGCGGCGCTCGTCCTCGGCCTCGATGGTGCCGAGCTCCGAGTCGATTGCCTCGGCCTGCTCCACCGTGGCGTCAGCGGGCAGCTCCTTGGCGAGCCCGATAACCTCGGAGCGGCGCTGCTCGTACTCGTCCGCTCCAAGCGAGCGGTACGCGAGCGCGTCCATTGCGGTGAACTCCATGTGGGTTCCCCTTCCTAGTCGAATTTCATTGCCCTGGCGCGCAATGCAAGCTCCCTGCGCTTGCGCTCCACCCGCTCGGCCTGCTGCGCCTCCCGCAGCTTGCGTGCCTCGATCTCTCCGTCGATGACGCGCCTCGCGCTTATCTCCGTGTTCGGGTCAGCCGGGCGGCTGACCGCGCTCACGTCGAATACCTTCTTGATGCGGCGGATGTGGAACGTGACGACGTGGTTCTCGACGTCCTCCTCCACGTCCTCCTCGGCGATGGTGAACGCCCAGCTCATCTTGTCCACCATGCCTGCCTGGATATCCTCGTACATCTGCTCGGCGAGCGACGTTCGCGACAGGTCCGCCGCGATGTAGAGCCCGTGCAGCTGCGGCTCGATGTAGAGGGTGTCGTTTCGGTTGCGGGCGTAGACGCGCCCCTCGTGGTCGTACAGGAAGATGACGTCGGACACGTCAGCGCCCTCCATGCAGCCCTCGTGCATGACCTCGACGTACTTCCACCCCTTGTGGACCTCGCCGCGGGAGTCAGTCCAGTCGGGCTCCTCCCAGAGCACGTACGGGTCCTCGAACGTGGTGGCGTAGCCCTCCACGAACTTCTCGCTGCCGAAGCGGTTCTGCGGCGTCTCGTTGCCGTCCTCGTCGACCTCCACCGCCACGGCTGGCGCGGAGAACGGCTGCGCCATCATTCGGTAGTCGCGTTCCTGCGGTTTTGCTGGCATATCTGTTTCCTTCCTAGCCTTCGTCAACGTCGTCCTCGTACTTGCCGTCCACGTCGTTGTAGATGTCGTCGTCGCCGCCCAGATCGAAGTCCTTGGCGTCCTCTATGTCGGACGGCGGCAGGGCCGTGGCGAGGTTGCCGCCGCTCGTGTAGATGACGTTGCCCTGCATGTCGAGCACCATGTACTCGCCGCGGTTCACGAACACGTCCCCGCCCGGAACCGGCGGTAGGCCGAGAATCTGACGGCCCTCGTTGATGGTCATGAGCCGCCTGTCGGTCATGTCGCGCACCATGTTTCGCTTGGAGGCCGCGGACATGAACTGCATGCGGTTGGCAGTGAAGCTGATGTTGTTGGTGAGCATGGCGCGGGTCGAGAACATCATCTTGTTCAGGCCCTCGCTAAGCTGGATGGCCCACGTTTCTATCTTGCCCTCGTAGTAGCTGTCCCAGATTTCCTCGGTGCAGTCGTTCTGCAGGATGCGCTTGTTGGTTCCGAAGTAGTTGAACACGTGGTCGTCGATGCGCTGCATCTCCACGCTGTCTATCGTGTAGGCGTTGTGCGCCACGGGAGTGACGCTGTCCCACGTCTGGTCGTAGGTGAGCATGCCCGTGGAGTTGGACGGCCCGAGGTTCTGCTCGGCGAAGCGTTTCTTCTTCGCCTCCATGTCCTCCTCGTCGACCTGGCCCACCATGCGACCGATGAACATGATCTTCGAGCCGATGGCGATTGCCGTGCGCTCGGCGTCTGCCTGGGCGTTGAGCAGCGAGAGGGTGTCCGCGAGCTTGTTAGGCGTGCCGAACAGGTCGGAGACGTACTGGTACTTCGAGAGCACGCACACGTCCTTGGCCGAGTACGCGATTGGGTCGCTCGCGGGCATCTGGAACTTGAACCACAGCTCGCCGCCCACGTCCATCGCATCGGCGCTCGCGCACTTGAGCGGCCACAGCCCCGTCGTGCGCCCCTGCGCGTCGTGGAGCCTGATGACGAACGCCGTGCAATCGACCTCGTAGATGGTCGCGAGACGGTACAGGAAGCGGCTCCACGTCATGTACTCGTTGGGCCATGTGCGGAAAAGCTGCTCGACCTGCTGGATGGGGCCCTCGTAATGAGGTTCCAGCTTCGAGCATGCGTTGGCGAACGAATGGACGCAGGCGCGCATCAGCTCTTGCTCGTAGAGCGAGCCGTTCCATGTCGTGTATGATGGCGTGTACTCCGTGAACGTGGAGAACCCGCGCTCCGTGCGCTTCGGCGCGAGCCAGCCCTTTATCGTGTCGATGAAACCCAAAGCGCCCCCGTCTTCGGTTCTGCATGGTCTTTCATCTTGTTTCTTATCCCATTTTCGGGACAGGCGTTCGCGGGAGTGTAAAGGAAAAGTGGTTTTCGAGCTGCGGATATGAAAAAAGCCGCCCCGAAGGACGGCTCGAACGTGTCAATGCGTATTAATTAATCGTCAGGCTCCATGCCGACCTCTCGCTCGCGGTTCTGCACCCTCGGCCCCGCTATCTGCATGTACTCCCACTCGCGCTCGATGCCCACGAAGCGCCTGCCGAGGTTCGCGCAGGCCACGCCCGTGGAGCCGCTGCCCATGAACGGGTCGAGCACCACCCCCCCCTGCGGGGTGACGAGCTTCACGAGCCATTCCATGAGCGCGGTCGGCTTGACCGTGGGGTGCGTGTTCCCCTCGCCCCTGTCCTTCTTGGACGCTTTCGCGCAGTAGAAAAACCTCGCTGGGGTGTCGGCGGGCGCTCGGCGCATCCCTGGTTTCGCCGCGAACGATGTGGACCCCTTGTCGGCGTAGGTACGCTCCGCGCTGTCCTCGCCGTCGCGGAAGGTGTTGAAGAACCGCGCCGCGCTGCCAGTATCGCCGCGCTTCTTGAACTCGGAGTCGGTGCCGTAGTCTCCGTAGCAGTTCACCGAGCTTTTCGCCTGCGCCTTCCTGTCGGCGAGCTGCCCGTTGCTCTGCGGGAACAGGTCGAGCACCATCTGTGAGCCGTCGTGGGCAACATTGGCAGGATAGCGGCCCTTCTCGCCGCTTTCGGTGGGGACGCGGCATGCTTCGATGTTCATGGCACCCACACCCCACTTGAGCACGTTGGCGGCTATGGTGCCCTCCACGGGCTTCTGGGCGACGATGATCGGCTCCCACGCTGGTTTCAGGGCCGTGTTCCAGCCCTCCCACTCCTTCGCGGTGTCGCTGAGGGCATGCACCTGTTGTTGTTGTTGTTGTTTGCGCCCCGCGTGCATGTGGCCGCCCTGCATGCCCACGTCAACGGTGCGCTCGCCGATGACCTCGCCGACGTAACCGCTGGCCTTGTCGATGGCCTTCGCAACGTCCATGCCGTGCGGGAATCCGCTGCCGTAGAGCCAGCACACGCAATCCTTCACCTTCCAGCCAGCGTCCTCGATGGCGCACGCCATGCGGTGAAAAGTCCTCGTGCCGCCGAAGCACAGGAGGTAGGCGCCTGGTTTGGCGACGCGCAGCGCTTCCTCGAAGATGGGGGTCATGACCGCTTGGAACTTCTCGTTCTCGCTCCTGCGCGTCCTGGCCTGGTCCGCCGCGCACGTCGGGTGGTGGTTGCCTCCAACCTTGTCGAAGGTGGCGTCCGTCCTCGCGCCGCCCTTGCGCCCGTCGCCGAACGTGTCCCATGCGACTCCCATGAATGCCAGCCCATAGGGCGGGTCCGTCACTATCGCGTCTATCGAGTTGTCGGGCATGGAGCGCATAACGTCCATGCAGTCTCCCAGGTGCAGCTTGCTCATATCATCCCTTCCACGTGCTCGTGACCATCTGGATGTACTCGTCGTAGTAGTCCAGCAACGTAATGTAGGCGTCCAACTCGGCCATGAAGCCGTCTATGCGGTTCGCGGGGTTGTTGTTGCGCTTGTCGGGCTGGATGTTCTGGTTAACGTCGGTTTTGACCTGCACGTTCATGCGGCACCACCTGTTGATGGGGTTGCCGTTGTCCACGATCCTGCCCCTCGCGTAGTCCGCTTTCAGGCGCTTCATCGGGTCGGACAGGGTTTGCACACCCTGGCGCACCTTGCGGCACCTGCTCTCGCCGACGAACAATTCGAGGTTCTTCACCGTCGAGTCGTCCATGTGCCACGGGTCGAACCCGCATGCGAAGCAGAACAGCTTCTCCTTGCGGAGCTCCTGCAGCCATTCGAGGAACACGGACTTGGGGATGTGGTTGCCGGGGACCACGCGCAACAACCCCTGCGACTCCCAGAGTCGGTACGGCACGTTGTCGCGCTCCTTGGTGAAACCCGCGTCCTCGCGGGGCGTGAGCTGGTCCTCGGGTATCCAGTACATCGAGCGCTCGTAGATCGTGTCGTCCACCAGAGTGCCGTCCGTGTAGCGTTCCCCGCGCATGAATAGGAACTGCGCTGCCGAGAGGTCGATGGAGTCCGATGCGTCGAACCCCGCGATGCCGTACTTCAAGCCTATCGTGGACATGTCTACCTGCTTGTCGCTGCCGCACTCCGCATACGTGAGCCACGAGGTCGACTGGTTCTGAGGGATGTTGAAGTGCTTCACGAGCACGGCGGGGCGCTGCGCTGGGTCGGCCTTGGCCTTCTCCACGAGCGGTTCGAGCTTGTCGAGCGGCTTGACCGTTCCCAGGCCAGGGTTGCTCTTCAACCACGTGTCGGGCTTCAACCACTCGTCTGGCTCGTCCTGCTCGTATATGACGGGCAGGAAGCGGTCGTCCTCCACCTCGCCATCCAGGATGCGCTTGGCGTAGTCGTACTGCGCGTCGCCGATGGAGTTGCGCACGAAATTCGCGGTGGTCAGCTCCCACATCATCGGCTGGGAGCGCGTGAGTGCGAGGCGCATCTGGTCGTACGGCCCGCGGTCGTCCCACGCGGCTATCTCGTCGGCTACGACGTGATGCGGGTTCGGGCCGTCGAGCGACTTCGGCGAGCCGGAGAGCGTGACCACGTAGCCGTTGGTCTTGTCGCAGAGAATGCCCTGCTTCATGCGGTCCTTGACCTCACCCGTGCGCTCCCATTTGGCGAGAGCTGGCGATTGGCGCCGCATGGTGTCCACGCCGCCGTAGCACAGCCCCGCCTGCGGCTCCGCAGACGCGATCACGTAGCACTCGGGCTTGCCCTCGCCGTCCGAGGTCATCATGTAGTGGGTGATGCCGGCGACGAGACTGGTGTTGTGCGTCGCCGTGTAACGTTTGCCGCAGAGGAACAGGTGACGCGGGTTGTCCACCGCTATGCACTTCGACGGCTCGTTTGGTATCGGCTCGACGCTGCGGATGCTCTTGTAGGTCATGCGGGCATGTAGATGGTCTTTCAGGCGCTTGTACTTGCGCGTCAGCCTGAAGCACGGGAACGTCTTGTCGGTGAAAAACTGAATCTTGTACGCCTTGCATTCCTTGCCGTTGCACATGATGGTCTTGAACCTGTGCGTGGCCTTGATGCCTAGGCCAGAGAGCAGTTCGAGCATGTCGTCCAGCATGCGAGTTTCTTTTTGGGAGAACTCGCATTGACCGCTTTTGGCAACGAATCCATCGGTGTCCATCAGCCCTTGAAGCAACGCTAAACGCTGTTCGACCGATGCATTAAGGTACTGCGTCGGAATATGCTTGTTCCCCAGAACACCCAGCTTTCGCAGCTTGCCCCTAAAAGATTCGTCGGCGTGAGTCTTCCTCGACTCTCGGGGCATACTGTCTATCGAGAACGTGGTGGCCCTGTTCCTATGCAGGTTCACCGTGCACATGTGGCCGCACCTAGCGACGTTCATAGCCATCTCTTCGAGGTCTTTATCGTCGCAAGTGATTCTGTTGCTCGCGCTCGCGCCGTCACCTAGCCACACGCCGAAAGTATACGGATCGATTGGCAAGTCGGCTTCGTCATGCTCAACGGGTGCGTTCATGGGAACACGCCAGTTGTATTTGCGGTATCCGTTACGGTCTACGGAATAAACGTCTTGCGCTATCTCTTCGGTCGTAAGCTCGACGGTGCGGTGCTCCTGGTCGATGGGGTGGCCGTGATAGGTCTTGAGCGTTATGTTCTTCTTTTTGCCGTAGTCATCTCTGCGGAAGCGCCTATGTTGAACCGTCCAAACATGGTCGGCGCTCGCCTTGACCTGCTCGCCGTCCTCGAACGTCACGAGGTACATGGGCTTGTCGAATATCTCGGATTCCACGAGCACACGGGTCGGCTTGCCGTCCACGCCGTACACGTAGTCGCCCGGATGCACGTCCGCCATCGTCTTGTAGCCATCGGGGGTCGGAATGGGCGTGTCGAGGCTCAGCGCCTTTCCGTTCTTTTTTGCGACCCACCACAGCACCTCGTTGTACTGGCGAATCCCCTCGTCGTCCACGAAGCCGTAGGCAACCTCGACGAGGAACTTCTCGTACGGCTCCATCGTCATCGGGTTGCCGAACTTGCGTCCCGACGGCACGCAGCAGAACCGCTGAATGAAATCCACTGGCCTACGCGCCCTGTCGCGGTCGTAGTGCCACCTCTTGTAGCCTTCGGTGAAGCGCGGTTTCAGCATCTCGCAGAGCTGGATCAGCTTCTTGCAAGCAATGGTCTCGCCGCTCAATACCGACCGAACATATCGTTCCGCGCTTGTTTCTTCGCTAGAGGTCGCCATGACTACTCAGCTCTTCTCCATCGGTATCCGTAGGCTATTTGCTGCTTACCAGCAAGAACCATAGAGATGCCAGATGCCGTTCGCTTTTTACCAGCCCACACAGACGCATCCCCTACGCATTTGAACCGCTTAATGACATTACCATCAGCATCTAGTGCTTCTACTGGCTTTTGTATCTCCTTGCGCTCGTAATGGTTCCTGTTGCTTATTTGAACACTTGCGTTAACCCATCGGCAATTCCACGGGGCGTATGGGCCGTTGTTGTCTATTCTGTCTATCGACAGGTCATCTCGGTAGCCATTAGCAAGCGCCCAGTCTCTAAACGCAGGGAAAGACCTATCACCATTCCACTGCCTACAAACGTATATTCCTCGGCCCCCGTATCTGCCATACGCGCCATTGTTAGGATTATTGCACCGTTGCTTCATGTTTCCCCAGATACGATATAGGCGTGTGTTATATCCGTTATGTCTTGTTATTCCTCTCGTTCGTTTGTCTTGCGTTTCACAACCACAACTATCTACACCACCTGGGCTTAACGCATCCGATCTTTTCACGCATTCGTTTCCGCAATCACAACGACATAACCACTTACTATGTCCCAAGTATTTAATTGCGATAAGATGCCCGAATCTTTTCCCAGCTATATTGCGCTTAGCGCCTTTTCTCTTGTCGGCGCACCCGCAACTTACTGTTTTCCCACTAGTGAGCCTGTATGCTTTAACATCGACCGTCGCTCCACATAAGCAAAGACAGCGCCATGTCGAATGCCCAATGTATTTTGTAGCGGTTAGTTTTCCGAAACATTGCCCCGTAAGGTCTTGATATTCGTAATTCGGGTTTCCACAGCCGCAGTCTTTAGAGACGCCCTTCTTCAAGTAATACGTCTTTTTTACACACTCGACTCCGCAGTCACAGACACAGCGCCACTTGCTGTTGCCGACGTATTCAACCGCCGTTAGCTTTCCAAACCTTTGCCCAGTTAGGTTTTCGTGCTTTGCCATAAGGACCACTACTCCTTAATGCAGAACGCCCGCCAAAGGTGGTAGTGGCACCGATGGCGGACGCATAGCGAATGATAGCATATTCAGCTCGTCGTGGGCCACTACCCCACGAGATTCATTATACCACGAAAATGCTGTGCGACCTGCAAAAACAACCATTATCGTATCGGCTCCACGCATATCACGGCGGCTTCCTCGTCCTCGCTCACGGCGGGATGCCGCTCGAAGGAGGTGATGACGTGGAACGGGTAGAGCGCATGCGACTCGTCGGCGGTGTGGTGGCAGCAGTCGGTGCGCGAGTAGTCGATGCAGCACGGCTTGCCGCACGACTTCTTCCCGTCGCAGACGTAGAGGTAGACCTCTGGCAGGTCGAACAGGTCGAGTGCCTGCTGTTGGCTGATGGTCGTCTTCACGGTCGCCCCTATGCGTTGAACTCTGCCAGCGGGTCGCTCTCTTCCTTTGGTTTTTCAGCGCGAATCTTCTTGAGTTGGTCGAGCGCGAGATTGGCAGTTTGCAAGTAATTCTTAAAGCTGGATTGCAAAGGGTTTTGTCGTTTCCCATGTAATCCGTCCACCATCAACCCTTGTTCATCGAGTATCTGGCGGCATTCCTCGGCCTTGGCGTAAGACCAGCACATGTTGCAGACCAGCTCCGATACCAGCGGGTCGGCGCAGTCGTACTTGCCGCTGTCCACCACCGCCTTGTAGCGGTCGGTGGCCTTGATCGCGTCGATACTGTAGGTGTCCTTAGCCATTAAACAGGCTCCTTTTCTCTTCGTCGCTCATGTTGCGGTAGCCTTCGTTCGCCTCGGCTATCATCTTGGCGAAGTCCTTCGACGGCTTTTTGGTCTGCAGCCTCGGCCTTGGCTCGTCGGTCAACTCCCACTTGAAGCCATCGCCCCTGTCCACGCACACGAGGTCGTAATCCTCGTTGCTGTCGAGGAACAGGTTCAGCATCATCACGCACGCCTCAGCGCTCTCCAACGTGACGGTCGGCCTGACCTCGACGGTGATGCTGCCGACATTAGCCATCGTCCACCTTCCTCATAGAACCTTCGACCTTCGCCATGTTCTCCTCGAACGCCGCGAAGTAGCTGTTGAACTTGACGGCATCCTGCTCGGAAATCATGGCGTTTGCGTCCACCGCTTGCGCGAGTGCTACCAGCGCGTTGCCGAGGTGGTCCACTGCCTTCACCAGATCGTCCATCAGCCGACCTCCTTCATGTTCAGCACGCGCTTCACGACCGACTTCTGCTCGGCATTGAGCGGGGCGCGTTCCATCGTCTCGACGAACACCCTCGCCCAGTCCACCCAGCGCACGAAATCCGTGTCGGCGTAGCTTCGCAGCGTCAGGTCGGTGGCGGGGTTCACGGGGTATTCGACCTGAGTGGGAACGTTAGCCATCTAGTCCTCGCTCTCTCCCATGTGCGGCATGCCGTTCTCGTCGAACCACACTCCCCGCCTGCTCTTGGGCGGCGGCTTCGAGTAGGTGCCCATCTTGCCGTGGCGCGCCTCGTGGCACGCGTGGCAGAGGCCGTCCAGCTTGCCCACGTCGAACGCCACGGCCGGGTCGTCGTGGTTCTCGGGCGTCAGCGGCGTGGTGTGGTGGACCTCCATGATGCTCGGGCGCTCGGCCCTCGTCCCGTGGAGCAGCAGCGGCCTACCGCAATCCTTGCACATGCCGTGCTGACGCTCCCAGACGAGCTGGCGGATGGGTTCCCACCCGTCGTGGCCGTAGACGGCGCGCTGCCAGGGCTCCAGGTTGTGGTAGCTCATGCGGCACCCGGTATGTCCACGTTGCTCACGAACATCTATTCGTATTGTACCATCGATGGGACAGAAAAACCGCTTTTTCGGGATTTCGCCGCACTTACAGATGAG